>ENA-ORDA01000547-ORDA01000547.1-marine-metagenome-genome-assembly--contig:-NODE-547-length-37157-cov-20.310922_pt1 | contig 37157 bp, 54 predicted proteins | sample MGYA00237778_ERZ508506 | MGnify/ENA primary metagenome ERZ508506 (study PRJEB26177, sample SAMN06267891) | marine metagenome | isolation source: Monterey Bay, California, USA | place: Pacific... | reverse complement strand
TAAAAATATTTTAAAAATAAATCCAGGTTATATTAATGCATATAATAACTATGCAAACTTAAAAACGTTAATAAATGATTATGATGGCGCAATCGATCTTTATAAAAAAGCTCTAGAGATACTTAAGGAAAACACAAATGTTCCAAAGGCAAGCTCCTTGGGAATTTTATTTTCATTGGCAGTTGCTTATCAAAGCAATAATAACATAGAAGATACACGACAAACGATAAAACAAATATTTTCAATTGAACCCTCACATGTTGGGGCGCATAAATTAATTAGTTCTATAACAAAGTATTCTATTGAGGATAAAAATTCACTGAACCATTTAAAAACAATGGAGCAACTTGATAGCCAGATAAATGATAATAATTATGAAAGAAAACTTGATATATCTTATGCATTAGGGAAATCGTATGAAGACTTAAGGGATTATAAAAAATCTTTCTATTATCTTAATATTGCAAATGAATTGAAACTTAAAGAAAAGGGTTCAAATATAGATGCTGAAAAAAAAGCAATTCAAAATATAATAAAAACTTTTGATGGGATTGATTTAGATAAGACAAATCAAGATATTAATCAAAAAAAAATTATATTTATATGTGGCATGCCAAGGTCTGGAACGACTTTAGCTGAACAAATTATTTCATCTCATAGTGAAGTATATGGTGCTGGTGAATTAATATATTTACAACAAGTTCTAAAAAAAAATTTTGTAGAAAATTCTAAATATAATAAACAGCATATTATTGAAAATCAAAGTTTACCAAAAAATGTAATTTCTTCAGAATATCATGAGTATTTTAAACTTTATAATATTAAAGAAAATATAATTACAGATAAGGCTCCTCAAAATTTTAGATTAATAGGATTTATAAAACTTTTTTTCCCGAATTGTAAAATTATACATTGTCATAGAAACCCCAAGGATAATTGCCTATCTTTATTTAAAAATAGTTTTGCTTCTAGTACAATGAATTGGACCAATAGAGCCGAAGATATAGCGGAGTATTATAATTTGTATTCTGAAATTATGAAATTTTGGAAAACAAAAATTCCAAACTTTATTTATGATTTGGATTATGACAAACTTGTTCAAGATAAGGAAAGTGAAATAAGGAAAATTTTAAATTTTTGTGAATTAGAATGGGATGAAAAATGTCTTAATCCAGATAAAAACAGCAAAACACCTATTAAAACCGTTAGTATTGCTCAGGCCCGACAACCAATTTACAAAAGTTCCCTGAATAGTAATCAAAATTATGATAAATTTTTAGAAAAAATGTTCAGCATTTTAAAATAAAATATTGACTGAATTAGATAAAATAAAACAGTTATTGAGTATTAATAAATTTTTAGAAGCCGAGAAATTACTTAAAAAATTAATTTTGAATGATCCACAAAACTTTGAACAGTTGATGCTTTTGGCTGGTTTATATAGATCTATTGGAAAATTTAATGAAGCAAAAGAAACTTACCTTAGGATTATAGAATTAGATAATACTCATACAGTTGCTTTACGTTTGTTGATAGATTTTTTATATGAAAACGAATTAAGTGATTTCAAAAAAAAACTTGAAACATTAATATCAAAAAAAATTTCTGACCAAAAAAGAGTAGATTTATATTTTTCTTTAGGGATATTAAACGAAAAATTACAAAAATATAAAACATCCTCTGAGTATTTTAAAAAGGCCAACAATCTCAAAAGAAAAATAAAACCTTTTAATTTTGATAATTTAGATAAACATTTTCAAAATTTAAAAGATGTATTTACAAAATTATCCTTTGATAAAATTAATTCACCTAATCAAAAAAAAATTATTTTTATTATCGGATTGCCAAGATCAGGAACGTCTTTGGTGGAATCAATTTTAGGGTCAAATAAAAATATTTATTCAGCTGGTGAAATACCTAATTTAAAGAAAATAATTAGAGAAAACTTTATTACTGGTGGTTTATTGGACTTTGAAAAAATTAATAACAAGAATAATAGTATTTATGATCAGTATATAAATGATATTAATTTAAAAAATATTAAAGAAAAAATAATTACAGACAAGAATACTGAAAATTTTAAATTTTTAGGAATTATAAATACTTTTTTTTCAAATTCTAAAATAATACATTGCGTTAGAGATCCGTTTGAAAATTTTTGTTCTCTTTATAAAATTAACTTTAATTCAACAGGTCTTAACTGGACAAACTCTGAAAAAGAAATATTCATGTATTATAAAAATTACTTTGAATTGATTAATTTATCGAAAAGTAAAAACATAAATAATATCATTGATATAAAATTTGAAGAATTACTTTCAGATTCTGACAATACGATAAATAGATTACTTGATTTTTGTGATTTAGAAAGAAATGATGATTATATTAATTTTCACAAATCAAATCTTCTCTTAATTAAAACAGCAAGTGCTAATCAAGCTAGAAAACCAATTCAAAAAGAGAACGTTTTTAAATATCAAAAATTTAGAGATTATTTTGATTTTAATTAAATAATTTTACATATACCTTAATTAATATTAAATAATTTTATGACTATATTCGCTTTATCGACTGGGCCTGGAATTTCTGGAGTTGCAGTAATACGAATATCAGGCGAAAAAACATCGAGTATAATTAAATTATTAACTGGTAAAAAGCTCCCAGAGCCAAGAGTAGCAACATTAAGAAAAATCAACAAAATCAACACTTCTGAGCTTATAGACGAGGGCTTAGTTTTATGGTTTCCTGGGCCTGAGAGCTACACAGGTGAAGATATGGCCGAAATACAGGTGCATGGAAGCAAGGCTGTGATCGACGCCATACACTCTTCTATTTCCACTATTGAAAATTTTCGTCTAGCCGAACCAGGTGAGTTTACAAAACTTGCATTTCAAAATGGAAAAATAAATTTACTTAAAGCAGAGAGCATTGCAGATTTAATTTCTTCTGAAACCGAAATTCAAAGACAACAAGCAATTAAAATAATGTCTGGAGCTAGCTCAGAAAAGTTTAATTCATGGAGAGAAGGTTTATTAAAAATTTTATCCAATGCATTTTCCAATGCGTTTAATTGTACTTGTGTGATCTCTGCCATTGTTTTGTTCCTGTGTTACTTCCCAAAGTCTGGGTCTAATTGTACTTTATTTTCAGTCAATAGTCGATCCCTATTAACTAAATGTTGGCCTTCAATATCATCTTTACTTTGTCCATGATATCCAACAGCATAACCGTCAGTAATCATTTGCTGATTAACATCTACATCATCCAAGTATACTGTACCTAGGATTCTGCCGAACTTGCCTTTTTCATTATCTAGTTCTGTTCTTACTATAATATCTTGTGCGGCTTCAATTCTTTCTATTAAATACTTTTTACTGGCAAGTCCAAATTGCTTTTCAATTAAGTCTCGTGTGCGGCTCTCTGGTGTATCTATACCAGCCATACGTACACGTGCTTCAAGCAATACGTCAAATCCCAGGTCCAGTATACAATCGAAAGTATCACCGTCAATAATTTTTACCATACTCTTTACTCTGTATGCAAATGGTGTTACTTTACTCATATTACTCTTCCTTTTATCTCTTTATATAATACGTTAGGGCTTAATCGGATATTACCACTTACGGCAACTCCAGTAACGTGCTTTGGTTTTTGGTCCTGGATTATCGCAATTGTGTCTTGCTCTAAAACTCTTACGTGCTTTTGGATTGCTTTTGCGTATACGCATTGTTGGACGTTTAGCACTTGTGCCGCCATGACCAAAGTTAACTTTTTTTACTTTGTCGCCATCTTTTACATATACTTTAAACTTTTTAACATCGCCACGCATTGGCTTGTTTAATTTAACTTTACGTCCTTGATACTCTGCTTCGAATAAATCATTTTCACATATACTATATGCCAAATATCCAAACTCTTCGTGGAAGTCTTGATTGTCTTCTAGAGTAATTTCAGTCTGTTCGACTATTTGTGTAACTTCATTTATTTTCATAAAAACGCCCTCAGTAATACTATTATAAAGTATTTATCTAAGGGCGTTAGTTAGTTTAATTATGCGTCATCTGTGAAATCGTCGTCGTCTGTGCCAACTTCAATATCGTCATCACCAGCTTCTTCAATTTGTGCTTGATCAGTATAGTTGTCAAAGCCCCATGGAACACTTTCGCCATCATGCTTATTTGTGCCTGTAGCACTTGGTGCTGATAGTGTAACTCTACGTCCAGCAATTTTACTCACTGTGTATGTTTCGCCATCGGCCATTAGGAATGAAATAGCCATTTCACCTGCTACTAGTGCCGCTGGTAGTTTACCAGTTGCTAGTGTACATGTGTGTTCAGTATCATCTGCGCCCAGTGCTGAGCATACGAATCTTTTAGATCCTTTTTGTTTTACAATAAATCCTTCTTTTACTCCAGATCCATTGTGAAAACTTACTTTAATTTCTTTACCATCTGCTGTTGGTCCTACATCAGCTTTAGCAAAGAATCTTTTGTTTAGTGGTCTTCCCATTTGTTTTCTCCTTGACGTTCTAAGTCTACGGGGTTGAATCCCCATAAAGTCCTCTGTGGACTAGTAGTATTTATCGGATATCTACGTATTCCCAATGATCTGTTAGGCAGATAGAAGTCGTATCTCACTTCATTCCTTTGATTACCACCTAGTACGATCCAATATTCTCGACCGTTGTGCGTCTGTGTGTCAACATAGAATCCTACGTGTCCTTTCCAACCCGAGTTGCCTCTTGGAAACACAACAACATCTCCACGTTGTATATCTCCAGGTTCTACACGATCGCCCCAATATAAAAAACTTCTAGCCATGAGCGGAGGATACTTGGTTTGATCGTTTAGATTAGGTATGCTGTCTATTTCTAGTACAGCATTAACAAATGCCGCACACCATTCTGTACGTACAGGATCTACATCTAATAGTTCTTTAAGTTCGTTACGATGTACTCGTTCCTGTAAGCCAATATAAGGCTGTGCTGACATTACACTGTTGTTACTCTCTGCGATACCAACACTGCAAGCACCAAGTACTAGTACAGTACAAATTGAATATAATGATTTCATGTGGATATTTAGTTATCTATAAAGAAATTTTCAATCTTAATATAAGGCGTAGAGTCATCAATGTTACATAATATTTTACTAGTAACAACATTAATTTCTACACCATTATTAATACGGGTTTCAAACATTTCTATAAATGGATTATGCTTTGTGTGTACCCATACTTTTACAGCACCATATTCACTGGCACAAATGTACCAACGAATTTGTTTATGAGTGTACGCATAAACACTACGTACAAGCAGTTTACGATTTTCATAATCCTTGGGGTCTTTAAGTTTTGCTTCAATGTTACTAGTAAAATAACTGACATAGTTATTAAATGGCACTGTACCTTGAATACGTCTTGACGCTTTTTCTAGTCGTTGTCTGTCCCAACTTTCACTAAGTTGATCAATCGCAGTGTCTACATTGTATTGTAGCTCAAGCCAACGTGCTAGTCCAATGTAACGATTGATATCTTGTGTTCTACGAGTACTAGAATAACTATTACTGAAGTTAGGTTGACTATCAAATGATGATATAGCGTCACTTTGGTATGGTTTATTCTCAATAAATTTTTGTAGTGTTTTACGAAAACTAGATAACCCTTCGCCAGTTAGTTTAGCATTAATGAATAATGTACGATAATATTCCCAAATAGATTCAGCTTTGGTATCAGTAAGGTGTTGGTTAGTTAATCTAAAAACATTAAAGTTACTTGTTTCCTTGGGAATACACTTAAACGTAGACGTATACGATTCGAACACAGTTACATCGTTATCAGTTAGTTCATGGTTTCTCATGCCGCAATCTTTCCAGTAAACGCATCAGTATTCATAAAGTGACGTTGTAGTAGTTGGTTACTTGCTAAGTTTTTACATTTTGCTTCTACCATAATATCAGCCCACTGCCAATGTGAGAGTGCCCAGTCATTTACAGCATCATTCCACAAATAGTCTGAATGCGCTCTTAGTTTTCCCTTCTTAAAGCCTTGTTCTTCAAGTTCTGGAAAGTCTGGCTTGTGTGTTCTAGAATGTTCAAGCAATAGATCTTCTCTGCTAACACTGTAGTGCATTGCGGGTCTAACGCCACGCCAGCTATCAATGATACGTTTAACTCTATCATCCTCTGGCATAATGTACTCGCCTCTAGTATTACACCAATGATGATGTATGTCTAGTACAAGAGCAACATCTTTTTCTAGTTCTAGCGTTGCGTCGAGTCCCCAGGCGTTTTCTTCGTTTTCGATAGTGATACAGTTTCTTGCTTCTGTAGACAGTCTTGGAAGGATGGCTTTGATACCGGCTGGACCTTGTCTACCGGAGATGTGGACGTTACACTTGAAGTCTTGCCACTTTTGACCGTAACCCATCCACCTGATGATATCCGCATGGTATTCAAACTCCTCTAAACTACGCTCAACAACATCTGGATTATCGGAAGCAAGAACGGTAAACTGACCAGGATGCATAGACAAGCGTACATCAAGCTCACGTGCAATTTCGCCAACACTCGAGTATGCTCGCTCGAGCCGTGCTTGGAGACTTGGCTCCCTATAGAAATAAGCCCAATCACCATGAGTATAAGCAGGCAACAAATTTGACCCGATACGTACCATACGTAATTGTTCTGGTAAATTTCCAACATATCTAATTAACCTTTCTAAGTTAGCAACGTTATCAAAAGCAATCTCATATAAGCGTTGCTCTGCTACCTCACGAGTTTGTCGGTTAAGCCATGTAATAGTTGTACTACGCTCTGTATACTTAGACTGTATTTCTTTAAGTATCTTTGGCTTTTGCGTTTGGTCCGGGTGCATGTATTTACACGCAAACCCGATACGATTTAGATTTTGATTAAACATTTTGCGTTACTTTATTATAAAATTTGCGGTGAGCAGCAATAAACTGCGGAGAATTCATTTTAGGTAGTAAGTTGTGGATAAATTCTTTTGACTGTGTAAATTGCGCATACAATGTATTATACAATGATTCTGAGAAAGGCGCAACAACAAATGCTTGCTTACCCCAAATTTCTTGGGCAGACGCATATTCTTGTTTTGTTAACACTTTGCTGGTGTGCAATCCGGTTAAGCAAGGGTTAGTGACAATGTAGGCTGGCATATTGTTTGACATAAGATTCTCCTGAATGTATATGTCTTTACTATACAGTAAGCCGTCTTGGTTGTCAAGTAAATTGTGATTTATTTTTTGCGTAAAAGTCTACAAGCTCTTTATCTTTTACAGCCATCCGTTGTTGATAGCTCTCTGGTAAATCATCCCAAGGACGCATTGCTGGGTGTGTTTTTTCTGTTAAGTCTAAATTAAGACCAAAGCGCCATCCATTTTGCTGACGCTCTTGTATCCAACGATTATGGTGTTGGCGTGCCATTGAGTTATATAATGTTAGTCTAGCATCTTCTTCGATATTAATATCGTATTCAAATGGGTGTCCAAAATCAGCATCCGCACGATATACGTTGCTGGTTTCTATTTCAAAGTCATGTTCAGTAACACGCATATATCCTTCAACAATACGTTCTGCTTCATCGCCAGTAAGATGTCTTACCAATGGTAGTATGTATACATATTGTTCATCTTGCATACCTAGCATTAAGTTTGTTGTTGTGTCGTCATCACCAGCCATAATGCCTTCTGGACCAAGCATCTCAATAGTATAAAACCATTTCTTTGCTTGTTCACTGTTTAGTGCTGTAGGTGTACGTTGAAGGATATAAAAGTCTTGCATGTGTTATCTTTTCTTACTACTTGATTTACCAGCATATGCTTGTCCACCAAAGAACGCAGCAACGATAGCGGCAACTGATACAAAGTATGTAGCGGCCATATTACCTAACACTGTAGCAGCTTGATCTAAGTTTGCTAGTACTGCTATTACTACAGCAAACGGATATAGTAACATACCCATTAAAGCAAACCAAGCCATTTTACGTTGCGCATCACGCATCGCATCTGCGTCTTCAAATTCTTTACGTTTGAACTCTAAGTGCATTGCTAGTTCTTCATCAGATACTCTACCGTCTCCGTTAGTGTCTGCTGGATGATAAACACCTGGTGCTTGTGCTACTGGTGCTTGTACTGGTATTACCGGTGCTGTTGCTACTGGAGCAGGTGCTACCGGTGTTGGTGTTGGTGTTGGAGCAGGTGTTGCTCCAGCTGATTTGAGTTGCTCAGGTTTTTTTCTTGGCATTTAAATTTCCTCTGTCTCTCTCACTGATTTAGAATGTAAAGTCTGCTACTGTAGCGCCTGAACAGTCGTAGTTGTTTACACCTACTGTTGCGCCTAGTCCTTGTAGTTCAGCTTGTAAATTTGATGCTTTCCAAGCATTGTTTTCAATTGCTACACGAAACGCACCAGTTAATTCTGCGCCCATGGCTAAAATTGTACCTTTACGAGCAATAAGTTCTACAATAGCTTCTACTGCTTCGCCTGGATTAGTTTCTGTTGCTAATGAAGCACCTGTATCAATAGTAAAGTATGATACTGGAGCACCCCATTCTTGTGTATTAAATTCGATTGTGTTTGTTGAATTTCTTGTTACCATAATAATAACTCCTATGTTTGTATACACGTATTTATATAAAAAAAGCCCCGCTAATGATAGCGAGGCTTTTAATCTCTGTCAGTTAACTAAGTAATTTATGCGTCTGCTTCAAAAGTAACTACTGCTGTAAGTGCTTGTCCTTTTACTTCAGCTGCGTAAGCTGATGCGTCTGGTCCGCCTTGTACTGCGAAGTGCATTACGCCAGCATTGTCTGCTGTTCCTGCGATGCCTGCTACTGTTCCGCCGTCTACTGTTAGTGCCGCTTCAATTGCTGCTGCTGCCGCTGGTGTTGCTACTGCTGCGTCTGTTACTAGTACTGTTGTTCTTGAACCTAAGCCGTTTCCTGCTTTTGTTGTTGCTGTTGTTGTTAAAGCCATTGCTTCTCTCCTAAAAAATAAGTGCGGTTATATATCCGCCTACATTTATTTATCCGATTAGAATGAAATACTAGTAACTTTAACAAACGATACCCAACGAATATTCGTTGCCGCCGCACCTGTAACTTGTATTGCTAAATTATTACTTGATATAGTCGCACTACCAATCCAATTTTCGTCAGCTTCTGCTATAATAGTTTCAGTAACATTATTAACTATTGTAGCAATACCACCAGTTTTAACAATTACACCTGTGATATTATAACTACAATGCTTGGTACCTAAATTATCTCTACCAACAATAGTTACTTCAAATTGTACAGTAGTATTATCTGTTATAGCAATAGTATCTACACCTGCGCTAATTTCTAGTGATGTTGGTGTTGCGTCTGTAGTTGCGTTATATAATACATACATAGCATGTTCTATAGCGGCAGTAATTTGGCTACCAACACTAACTTGTCCAGTAGTAAACACTGCGCTAGTACCAGTAACACCTAATGTATTACCATCCCAACTTAAATTTACATCGTCTTCAATTAACCCATCAACACCAGAAATAAGTATTCTGTTATCAGTTAGTGTATGACTTGTTATTGAACCACTTTTAATTCCACCAAACCTAACATTAGCATCAAAACTAAATAACGATCCAGTTGCAGAGCCGTCAAATGTCCCAGTACCTACTGTAAATTCATCAGATGATTCATCCCAACCAAAGAACACGTTGGGCCCTGGGCCACGGTTAATAACAATACCACTGTCAGCAGACATTGGTGGACCAGTATATCCGTGGTTTAACTCAATTAACTGATCAGTGATAACAGTATTAGCTGTATTAACAGTTGTAGTTGTGCCGTTTACTGTAAAGTCTCCAGTAACAGTTAAATTTGTGTCAATCTGCGCACTACCTTGTACAGTTAAATCTGTGTTAATATTGGCATTGCCAACTACTGTAATATCTTGATTAAATGTTTGGTCTGCCGCAAATGTCTTTGTTGCTGTAATAGTTTGTTCTGAACCAAGTGTAACAAATTGTGATGTTTGGTCATTTACATTAGCACCATCAAAGTGTATAGCACGTTTGCTGTCTAATTTTAAGAACATAGGTAATGCTCTTGCAGCACCACCAGTTGGCGTAGTTTGTGTTAGTTTTCCAGGATTATTAGCATCCCAATAATAATATACGTTACCGCTAGCATCATCTGGAAGCTCAATATCAATAACATCACCAGCTGGATTAATTCTAAACGCATCTGGAATTGGATTTGCTGTTTCAACAACGATACCACAAGCAACATCTGTTGCTGTCATTAACTTCCAAGCATTAGTGGTGTCATCATATGTAACAATATCACCAACTGTTAGTCCTAGTGCGCTACTGCCTGCTTGTTCAATACTTAATAGTTTGTCTTGACGTAAGTAAGCAAACTTACTAATAATTTCTGTTGCTGTTGATTTAATAAACCCAATAACACTTTCACTGTATTGTGAATAAGGAAATAGTATTGGACGTCCTTCTTTGACTTCAAATACAATACCCTCACTACTAGGTATATAACCTTGTGCGTTGCCACTTGGGTCTTGTTGTTGGTTAGTTCTTAGTTCATCTTCTACTATTATGGTTGCTTGTTCAGCCGCCTGTGAGCCAATACTAACAATTTTAAGTATCTTGCCGCTACCATTTGTACTTACATAGTCTCCAACATTAAGATCAGTTAAGTTATAAAAGTTTCCTTCTGTGCTATCACTATGTATTTGTGGATTAATTAATGATAGTGATGCGTTGTAACGGTAATTACGTCCATTGGCATCAGTACCTAGTATACTAGATAAACTAAAACGTATTGGTAATAACTTGGCTGGCTTAATTAAACTCATATTAGAAAATCACATTTATTTTTGCTATACTACTTGCGTCGGCTCCTACCACACTGGCGTTTATGTCCAATATAAATTGGGTTACTTCACTTCCAACTGGTATAGTAGCTTGGAAGCCAGCGTTTGGAAATCTTAGTTGCCATCCATTGACAGCATCTTTACCCCAATAGCTGATGTTTTTAATCATTTTATTTACGTTATGGTTAATTGTTACTTTGTTACCAACAACAGTACTTGTCCATCCAGCTGGTAAATCACTTACACTTTGTAAGTTACCATTACCGTCAAATGCTGATGTGAATTGGAATGATGTTGCTGTTTCAGCTGTTACTGTTGAAGCAATAGTAACTGTAGTTGCGTCATTTGATACTGTAACATTATCGCCAGCTACAATACTTTTAAACTGTAAGTCTTGTCCAACTTTTTGGGCAAATACTCCATTAGCTAAACCTACGTTACTAGCTGTGTTTACTTCTGCTGTGTTTTTAAATTCAATAGTATCGCCTACTGTAGCAATATCAAAATGTTGTCCAGCAGCAGCTGCCGCTACCTTGCGAAATTCTAAGTTATTACCATTCTTGGTTTTAAATACTGATTCACCAGTACCTACGTTACTACCGTTTATTGCGACAGCACTTACGTCGACTGTTATATCGTCGCCGTTGTCTGTTAGTGTAACGCCTGCGCCAGCAATAATGGATTTAAAATTAAGTGTACCAGTGGTTAAGTCTTTAAATAATGTCTCTCCAGTACCGACATTAGCGGCACCAGATATGAGTGTTAGCCCAAGACTTGTAAGGCTTTGATTTTCAAACTTTCCCGTAGTAGCGTTATACTGTAGCACGTCTTCATTTGCGACAGTTGTTTGATCTATATCTACTAAAGGAATCAATAATGATCGTAATGTTGAGCTCTGTGCATATATTGGCATTGATCGTTCCTAAACTGTTAATTGTATTATATACTATTTATAGGTTTAGGAGAATCTTATCCACTGTACCATGTAGCGCAACGTCATAAGTTGGGACTGGATCAATATAACTACGATCAACACGGGCTCTAATCCAAAGTAAATTTGAACGGAACGTCCATGCTTCTGTAGTTGTATCTCCTAGATTGTTTACTCCACTTGGAGCGGCTAAAACTGGGTACTGTCTGTAGCTTTGCCCACTAGTTAAGGAAATTGGAAACCAATCAGTATTGGTAGGGTCAGTTGCTAAACTGCCCTCCAAATAAATCCTGCCTACAAAGTTTGTTACTCTTGCCGAGATTGTGTGTAGCCCATCAGTTTGGCCATAATAACCATCTGCTTTGACTTTATCACCAGTGTAGCTTAAAACTGCCTGGCTTGGTAATATATTAATACTTGTTGTACTCATTCTTTTATAATTTCTACTACTTTACCTGCACCCGCTAATTCCTGGATGACTTGCTCAATACTATTTATTGTTTCCTCATCTAAAATTGGTTGTGCTTCTTGGTTATCTCGTAGTAGTTCACTTACTTTTACAACAAAGTGTGTTTCATTTAAGTGTGCCATTTCAATACTCCTGTTATAGTAGTATTTATTAGAAACAGGCGTTAACTTGTTTGAATTACAATGTCATCATTAACAATCTCTAAGTGTACTTTAGTAATGTCGTTACCAAATAGTAATGTTTTAGCAAGTGGCTTTTTAATCTTTTCGTTAATTAAACGTGCCATTGGTCTTGCTCCCATACTAGGAGTAAATCCATTATCAGTTAACCAATCAAGAACTTGTGTACTATGCGACATTGCCACACCACGTGGTGTTAACATATCACGCAACTCTTTAATAAACTTATTAGTAACTTGTTTCATTAACGTCTTATCTAGTTTATTAAACTGTACAACTGCGTCTAAGCGGTTACGAAACTCTGGACTAAAGAAACGTTTAACTGCTTCATTACTTGCTGTTGTATTATCGTTATCACCAAACCCAATTGTATTACGTTCAGCATCTCTAGCACCTAAGTTACTGGTTAAGATAACAATAGCATTACGTGCGCTAACACTTTTTCCTTCACTATTTGTAATCATACCATTGTCCATAAGTTGTAGCAATACATTACTTACATCTGGGTGTGCTTTTTCAATCTCATCTAGCAACAAGATACAGTTTGGATTTTCTTCTAGTTTGTTTACCAGCAACCCACTGCCTTGTCCACCTTCGCCATAGCCTACGTATCCTGGAGGCGCACCAATTAGTTTAGCAACTGTATGACGCTCTTGGTATTCACTCATATCAAAACGTACAAGTGGCATACTCATAGCATCACTAAGTTGTTTTGCTGTTTCTGTTTTACCTACACCTGTTGGTCCTGTAAACAAGTAACTGCCAACTGGTTTGTTTGGATCTTTAAGTCCTGCTTTAGCAATGTAGATACTATCTGCTAGTCTTGTAATAGCTTCGTCTTGTCCAAATACTTTTGATGTAACAATACGTTCAATATCAACTGGCTTTTCAGTTTTGTACTCACTGTCTTTTGTTAGCACTAATTGATCTACTGGAATGCGTGTTAGTTTAGCAACCTCATAACGGATGTCATCAAGCTCTAGTACACTCTTACGATCTTCTATTGGTAGTAATGCTTGTCTTGCCGCCGCCGCATCTAGAGCATCAAATGCTTTATCTGGTAACTGACGGTTGTGCCAGTATTGGTGTGTTAAGTCAACAGCACCATCCAATGCCTTTTGGTCGTATGCTAGTTCATGATATAATTCATATGCTGGAATAGCGGCACGTACAATACGTTTAGCATCCCCCACTGTGGGCTCTGGAATATCTACTTTATAAAAACGACGATTAAGTGCTTTATCTTTTTCAAAGGTTTCACGATACTCGTCATATGTTGTACTACCAATACAACGTAGTTTGCCTTTTTGTAATGCTGGCTTTAGTAAGTTAGCAACGTCCATTGCTCCTTGTCCAGCACTGCCTGCTCCCATAATCATATGAATCTCATCAATAAACAAGATAGCATCATCACGGCGCTCTAGTACATCCAAAACTTCTTTAAGACGTTCTTCAAAGTCACCTCTAAACTTAGTACCTGCTAGTAGTGAACCAATATCCAAACTGTAGATAGTATTATCTTTAATAACATCTGGAACACGGTCTTCATTAATTAGATGCGCTAGTCCTTCAGCAATAGCAGTTTTACCAACACCACTTTCACCTACTAGGATAACATTATTCTTTTTACGTCTAGCAATAGTTTGTACAAGTTGCTCAAGCTCAGTTTCTCGACCAATCATAGGATCAATTTCACCATTATTAGCTAACATATTTAGATTGTCACAAAACTTTTCTAGTATACGTTCTTGCTTTAATGGTTTATCACGAGTATTAGCTTCTGCTTCTTCAGTTGCTTCATTAGTTAGATATGAGATTAAGTCTTCTCTAGTAATGTCAAGTTGATTTAGCAATACAACAGATGGCGATTGCTCTTCTGTTAAGATACTAATAAGCAAGTCACGTGGATCAAGTTTCTGTCTACCATTAAACATTGCTTGTGTAAACGCACGATTAAACACACGCTCTAACATAACTGTCTTTTGTGGTTGGAACTCTTCCTTGTCAATACTATCAACTTCATTTTCTAGATAAGTGATAATTAGATCTCTAGTTACCTTTGGATCTTTGTCAATATCATAGAAAATATCCTGTACTTCTTCTGTTTCCAGCAATATAGCTAGTAGATGTTCTAGTGTAACATATTCATGTTTGTACCCTCGAGTCAATTGAAATAGGCGTTCTACTAGTGCTTCTATTTTTGGGTCGTTTTGTGACATTTATAATCCTTTTATCTTTATTAATATTAATATAGTGTATCTTACGTCAGATGTCAACAGCTAGATTACATCTTTAAGCAATTTATTTAAGTCTTGTTCAGTTAGTTTTGGAATATCTACCATTATTTCTACATACAAATTTCCATTGGAATTTCCACGACGTGGCAGTCCACACTCTGGTATTCGTAATCGTGTTTTAGATTGTGTACCTGGGTTAATCTTTAGTTTTATACTTCTGTTATCAAGTGTTGTAATAATCTTTTCTGTTCCTAACATCGCTTCTCTTATACTAATATTTAACTGTTTTGTTAAATTAAACTCTTCTACGACAAATATTGGATGTCTTTTTAAACGATATCGTACAATTAGATTTCCTGGAATACCTGGTTGTGATATTTGTCCAAATCCAGTATACTTTACTTCAACACCATCATATATACCAGCAGGTATAGTTATAGTTAAGTTGCGAACTTCATTGTTGTGTTTTACTTCAATATCTTTTGGAGTATTACTGATTAGTTCTTCTAGTGTTACATGGTATGTAATATGTATGTCTTGATTACGTGGTTGTCGCTGTGTAAATCCAAAGTGTTGTTTAAATAGATCTTCAAATCCACGCATATCATTATGGTTATGAAAACCTTGAGATCGATCTTGTTGTGGGGGATTTTTGATATTATCGTAAGCCTCGTTAATAGTCTTAAACTTTTCTTCATCGCCGCCACGGTCAGGGTGATGCTGTTTAACTAATTTACGATATGCTTGTTTGATTTCATCTTCGGACGCAGTTTGGCTGACACCCAAGACACTATAAGGATTAGTCATCTACTGTTTGATTATGTTCCGCTATTGCCGCATCTGACTCTTTATAGTAGCCTTCGTATGCCGCAATGATTGCTTGCTGTTGTTGTACTAGCGCACGAATGTCACTAAAGTTTAATCCAAGATTGGCATAGCCATCACCAGTAAGTCCATAGATAGCAAATGGCTTTCCGCTTTGTGCTAGTGTAGCTATTACTGAATCTAAATTATCTTCGTTAATAACGACCCAGTTGACTTCTTTTAAATTGAGTTCATCAACTGCTGGCAATGTTAGCTCAGGTCGTTGGATTGGTTTTGCGCTTATCTCAATCGTTTGTTGGGGCTGAGAACACGCTGTTAGGAGTATGACCAGGCCAAAGCCAAGGGCACTCTTTGTTAAAACTGATTTCATTTTCTGCATTCTTTTCTTTTTCGGTTAGTGGGCTTCCACTCAAGATTTCAAAACATCTTCCTGCGTTTTCAGTCCCACGGTTAACAGCACGTTCAATACCTTCAGGATTAGCAAGTGCTGCAGCTGTTAGGTCTATCTTTTCTAACTTGTTTGCTAGCTCTTGATTCTGTCTACGTATTTGTGTATATGCTTCATTTATTTGAGACAACTCTGTATTGACTCTAGCATAATCTGCTTGTAAACTTTCCAGTGCTTGTTCGTTAGTTTGTACTGCTATTTCTAGTTTGGCGTTATTCTCTTGTAGTACGGCCATGCGAGCTTGAGTATCAGTATAATACCAATACCCTATACCGCCCATTACAGCGATAACAATTAATAACAATCCTGCTAGTCTCATTACTTATACCTATTCCAGTTACAGTCCGGCGAGGCTACGAACTCTTTCAAGTGACTCATCAATTTCTGGTGCTGGAGGATACTTTAGTACATATTTTTCTGAATTATTAACCACTGTACTAGATAAGTTATCTTCTGTTAAATCAATTGCGCTATCACCTTTGTAGTAATTATATTTCCACTCTGTAATACCAGTTACTTGACTAGCAACTTTAACAATATTCATAATTTTTTCATATAGTCCTGAGTCACGATTAAATTCAACAAACACCATTGTGTTTCCTTGACCGTTTGGACCTTCACTAACGTCTACATCTAGATGTTCAGTTACGTCAGTTTCAATTAAGTTACTTAGATCTCTTGCTGGTTGCTCAAATTTAACTTCAAACGCAACAACAACTGTTTCATTTGATTCGCCAATCTTCGGAGTATACTGGTCAATACTAATTGTTGGAGTTACTAAGTTCTCCATTTCACCATATTTTACTGTCATTCTAAACCACCTGTTAAATCTTCTTTATTAGGAGCAATGTCATTATCGTAATCAGTGTCATAAGCACTATCAACATCGCTCATATCAATATCAACGCCATTAATTGTAACTTTACTACTATCAAACTCACTAACAAAGTCACGTGGCATTTCAATTGTCACTAACCAAATTGGTGTAGTTTTTTTCTTTGGCTTACGTTTACCTGTGTCAGTATCTATTTCGCCAAGATCATCTGGTGATGTAATTTTAACTGGTTCAATAAGTTCATCCTTTTTGTAATAAACTTTTGCTCCGTGTTTGATTAATCTTAATGCCGCATCAGGGTCAGGCATTAAGTTTTTTGGATACATTAGTGTTACTGTAATCCAATATCTACTTACGTCTGGTCCTGCTATTACTTCACCATATTCCCAGTTCTTATAACTGTACATATGTAAATTATCCAAAACTTCCTCGAATTCAATCAACACATTTAAGCTGTTAGTTGAATCTATAATACCATCTAGGGTATTCTTTAATTGTTCAATATCTGTACTCATCTTAGTATTATTTATGCTCCTTTTATAAATACTCTTGTAGACACATTGGGCTCAGCTTTAACCAATGGAGCACTACATGTCAAGAAGAGCGAGAAAACAAAATAGCAAGGCAAATTTTAACAATATGGTTGTAGAACTACAAACGTATCGCAAAAAGAAGATAACTATTTTACCACGTAATGTACATCAGGAAGATTACATTGCGATATTAGACGACACCCAAACACCAATAGCATTTGCAACTGGTCCTGCTGGAACAGGTAAAACCATGCTGGCTGTCCAAATGGGCATTCAGAAGTTTGAGTCGGGTGAGATTAGTAAAATAGTAATCACACGTCCTGCTGTAAGCGTTGACGAACAACACGGGTTCTTACCCGGCAGTCTTAAAGATAAGATGGCACCCTGGACACGACCAATATTCGACGTACTAGAAGAACATTGGGATCCAAAGCAAGTGGAAAAGATGATCGAGAACAAAGAGATCGAGATCGCCCCACTAGCTTATATGCGTGGTAGAACATTCAAACAGTGCTGGATTGTAGCAGACGAAATGCAAAATGCTACACCAGAACAAATGAAAATGTTACTAACACGTATTGGTACTGGATCTAAAATTGTTGTTACAGGAGACTTAGCACAACATGATAGAGGATATGATAATAATGGTCTAAAAGACTTTACAACCAAACTAACCGACAAACACAATACAATCAAATGCGTACATTTTACAAAACAAGATGTTGAAAGACATCCTGCTGTTGTAGATGTACTAAACATTTATGGCGAATAATTAAGATTTAACAATAGTATTATACACCTGAGCCCATGTGTCTACTTTCTTAACACCGTCATAATCGAACCAAGCATTGTGTTCGTGTCGTATCAACAAACTCTTTAAGCCAAGGTCTGCACCTAATTTGGCATTCTCAGGCTTGTCTTCAATCCAGTACAGTCCACTATCTTTATAAGGTAGTAGAGCTTCGTCTTTATCTGCTCCAGTATCTAGACATGTAACAAAGTCGAATACATCACCAAACAAGTTAACCAAGTTCTGTGTACGAAGTTCCTTAGCATAAGGATCTAAGCTCAAACTAGTAATGGCTCCAAAACGATAACCTGCTTTAACAAGTTGCTCAACACCATATTGTACATCACGCAATGGCTTTAAGCAACACATCCAAGCACTGTTGTTAAACTCTGTAATCAATGCTTTGATATGGTTACGCTTTTGACCATATACAACGTGCATATCATACGTAGCAATACTATTACGTTGGAAGCCTTTGCTTTCCATCCAATCATGAAACGCAGCCTCCCAATCAAGCATTACACCATCGATATCTGTTAGTACTATATTCTTATTCATATTATTAATCTTTCTTGTTATTACATATATACTATACAGTAAGACGCCTTGGTTGTCAAGTGCTAATTTTAGGAAAAAGCATATCACTACAAAAAAGTTCTACATCTTCTTCTGGTAATCCCAGTGACTTCATTACATTAGCAGTGTGTGGATTTAGCTTCTGATTATCACAATAATAGTTTTGTGCTTCAATTACCGCTGGGTCACGTTCGCCTGCTGTATATTCGCCAACCTCGCTTAAATATGCTGTTAAATTATCTGTAGCAATACGAATAATTTCATCTATTTCAGCTTCATCAGTAACGTTACCAGCGGCAAGCATTTTACCTGTAAAGATATTACGAGCCCACTCAGGCAGTTCACGTTGCTTTTTGGGTACAAAGTGATCAACACTGTCAAAATACCCTTGTATCATATTATGCTCTCGATTACTACTAGGAGAGAAATCATGGAACGCTCCAGTTATCTTACGTTTACCAGCAATAACATCAAAGCCATAGATAGGAGCATCATTGTTTAGGACTGGAAATATACATACGTGCATCATCCAAAGTCCTCGACTGTCCCTAGCATCTACAACGTCAATATGGGCTCTACGAATATTATCGTTAGCCCATACACGGTTTACCCAGCCGTCTCTATTAAAATAGTCTAGCCCTGGTTCATTATCTTCATGGCAGTGTGCATCGAGGACTTCCACTATCTGTTTCTGGCACTGGGCCAGTTTGTCCCATATCATTCCATTTCTCCTGTTCATTTTCCATTGTTTTCTTACATTGAATAATAAGTTGCTTTTCAATACGAGTAAAATCGTTCCAACGTTTAGCAAAGACAGTAGTACCAAATGTTTCTAGTTCATCTGATATACGGCTTAGCATATTTGCTAGCTCAAGATTTTCTGTTGTTCTATAAGACAAATCGCTCATGTAACGTCCAACTGCTGCTGCATCAATCATATTCTTACTTCCACTTCTTTGTATGTTTTATTAAAACGGTTAACTGTACCACATAGTGCGTGGTGATTATCTTTATCAATGGCATAAACCATTGCGGCTCTAACTTTATTTTCATCTGATACAATGTTTGTACCATATTCAATTGCTTCACTAATAGTATCAAAGCTCTTGCCAATACGACTGTTTGTTACTGGCTGAAACAATACTACATTATAGTGATGTGGATTGTCTCGGATGCTCTTTTCAAAAACATCCATGTCATTAACACGTTTAGTCATTATGATGTTGCCATTTCAAAACGTGCTTCTGACTCAGCTTCTTCACGCATTTCAGCAATTATAACGTTTACAATTTCATCAAATGCGGCGTAAAAAGCCTTTGTGCCGTCAAACAATTTATTACACTCATCAAACGCATCTGCGTCAACAAAACTCCAGTTAATGCTACCATCAGCGTTCCAGTTATCTGAATCGAAAGTTGCAGTGTTAATTGATTCTTGTAATGTTGCGTAATTTGACATATTGTAATCTTTCTGTTTAACTAACTTATATACATGTTCTAGCAGTTCTAGACCAAGATGTCAACAGAAAACAGAACAAATGTTTTCAATGAAAACAACAGGTTATAAATTAATTTGTTTTTTTAGATTATTCATTAAATGCGTCCAGTTACATTTAGAGTTAAAGAATAAATTATAGTTGTGTTCAATTTTAGGCATCCAATCAGCTAATATCTCTTGTCTAATATCCTCAATATCACGAGCTTGCCATTTTTTACATAATTCTATAGCTTCTTGTGCGTTAGTTACTTGTTCAACACCAAACAGTTTTTCAAATGTATAGTAACCTTTTTTTCTCAGACGACGATGCATTTCTGGAGTACCAATAATAAAGAATGGATGGCGTTGTGCTATTGCTTTGAATGTTTTTTCAGTTAAGAAGACAGAGTCGTGATGACTTTCTGTAATAAAACTTACTAAACTATCGTGCATATACGGTGCTAATTCATTACTGTATGAAATTGGATGTGGATGCTCAATAGTATCTAATTTTTTAAGTTGTAGATGATCTAGTAGATCTTGTGGCACTTGTCTTTGATTAAAATGCTCTTTAAATAGTGAAGAATCAAGTATTTCGTCATGCTCAGTTTTTTGCTCTGGTAATAGGTAACTCACATGTCCATGATCTTGTAATCCACTAATACTCATTGCGTATTTCCACATTACACGGTGCGTTTTTAAATTTCGATTAAGACTTACAAACTTTTTACTAGCAGTCTTTATATGATCTATTCGCTGTGACAAAGATGGTATTTCAACATTAGACATCCATCTATGATGCTGTCTAGTTAAACTTTCCCAATACTCAATATTCATATAATTGATATCATCTATTTTTTGTGAATCTATCTCAACGTTACTTGTTAATACTATTACCTTTTCTGGATTAATATTGTGTAATTTACATTGCTCAGTATATACGTCAGGATATATTATAGACTCCAGCGCATCTACGCACAGCAAATATACCCTAGGATTCTCATTTATATGTTGTATAATGTTTGGAGGAATTATATTAAGCTCAGTAAATATCGGTGTTTGTTGCCAACATAATACTAATTTCAAATTTTCATCAGGAAGCAGATCTAGCCACTGTTCACTATAAACTTCTTGAAGTGGAAAATTATCAAAATGTCCATACATGAAGTTCATATCACCATTATGGTTATCACCCTTGCCACGTAAGTCCATAAAGGTTAATCCATCATACGGACGATTTGATGAATGACAGGTTATATAGTTTATTTTCATTTAACTATTATAGAATCCAGAAATCTGAAGTGTGTATTTGTCTTTAAGTCCACAATTACCGCTTAGATGTAAATGATCGCTATCCCACAAAAAGCCTTCGCCTGTTTTCCAATGATCACTACACTGCCAGTTTTTGTTATGATCTTGATAGTGTATTAGATGTCCTGGTTGCCAATCTTCCAAGTATATATTAGCTCTTACCTTAGGTCTAGTATCATCTGGATACAAACTTTTAAATTTAAAAAACGTGTCACGGTGTAATGTAACAGTGTTGCCAGGCGGTTGTAGTATTGCGCTAACAGTTTTTACATCCATATTAAGTTCTTCACCTAACATTTCATAATCAACATCTGTTTCTTCAAACCATATTTGTTGAATACGAGTATTGTCTTCGCTATAACTTTTAGGAAAACCTCCACTGTGTTGATCTTTTTGTTCTTTGACCTGGTAACTAATACAGCTACCATAATGCTGTGTATAGTCAGCATTTTTAAAAACGTCTAAATCAAAGTTTACTTCTAAATTCTTAATCATTATTCAAATACCCTTTTGTATTTAAATATATTTATAAACCTAAAATACGCTCGGGTTTCTCTTGTAAGCCTTTATGTGGATTACGAGTTAGGTACTCACTAACTTGTTCAAAGTAGAAAGCACAATCTTCTTCGCCATTTGCGTCTAGTTTTCGTGCACTTTCCTTAAAAAAGTTAATTAATTCTCGGTAACCGATACGTCCATCATTCTGTGTCATTGATTAGGGTACTCCATGTTTTAAGTTTTTCACGTTTAATTTGCGCTCGTTGATATACTAAATCTTCATCAATAAATCCATGATCCAGTAGTAAATCAATCATACAGTAAACATCGCCTACTTCTTCAAGTAGTTTTTGTTTCCATTTTTCTTCAACTTGATCAATATTCTCGTAGCGCCTCAAATACTTCATGCATACTTGGGTCAATTCTCCGCACTCTTCGGCGGTTATTGCCATCAGTTGTTGTAGTGTGTTGATTGGTGTTTCCGTCTGTTTCAAAGTTCTCTTCCTCGATCATTTGAAATGCTCTCTCGAACATTGGGTGATTATAGTTTTGTAGAATCTCGCTAATTTTAACGCCGTCGATATCCTGGATTTTCATTATTGATGCTGCTTTCAAGTTTGTTGATAATTTTATGTTCACGTCTATTTTTTATGAGGTTTTCTTCCTCTGTACTATATGTACTACAACGTTCTAGTTTATCTTCTAGATACCATAATAGTTCATATAAATCTTTTTTACATCTCCACGTTACAAAACCATCCATACGTGGATCTGATTCGGCCCATGCGATTTTATCTACATGAGCCTTTACTTCATCTATGGACCAATCAATGATCATACATCAGACATTTTGTTGATAATCTCACGTTCACGGCGAACTTCATCTCTTACTTTAGATTTAGCACTGCTGATTGCAAAGCTAACAATCATATAGATAAAAAAGATAATAACGCCGCCCATTAGAACAAATTCTGGATCTGAACTATATGTTTGAATTACATCTACAATTAATGTTAGTCCGCCAATAAACAGCATAAATGCCGCTACATAGCTGAACGCATATACATAAATGCGAGTATTATCTGATAGATTACGAATTAAATTTAGCATGGGAGGTTCCTTTACATTTCCATTTCAATTTGATAACCAGGTGCGTTCCGTTCGAACTCATCTAGCTCTGCTTGCTTACGTACAAGCATACTGCGAAGTGATTGGCGAGCCATTCTCTTCTCGTCTGATGCGCCTTCCTCCCAGGCGATAAGAACATTTTGGATTGTTTCAATATCAAAAACTACATCAGTCATTTTATTTTCCTTTTGATTAAATTAATATTAACAGCATAACAAATAAATGCTATGCTGTCAACTGTTTTTCTTCTAATGCCCAACGAGCATCTAGGTATATTGGTGTGTCTTTAACACGAACCATTTCGTCCAACAACAGTGACATTTCACGACGGTAAACTCTCCAGAAACTAGGATCGTTATCAGCGATGTCATATGCGTTGTCTATAATGTCAGCACACTTTATGAACTGCGAGTCAGCTGTCGCATTTGCGGTGTGTTGTCTGTCTATGGTTTTACGTGCTTCACGGTTACCATCGCCAGGCTTACTGACGTCTGTGAGATCATCAACATATTTTGCAACAATACTGCCGAACAGGCTAGTGATAACATCCATAGTAACATCTGTGTCCTCCACAACATCGTGTAAGTATGCGGCGGCTATCATAGCATCAGTACCGCCGTATTGTTTGACAAGATTCGCAACACGAGTAGGGTGAACAATATAGTCAGCACCATCATACTTGCGCTTTTGTCCAACAGCAGCGTGAGCCGCCGTTGCAAAAGTATATGCTTTCTCTACAATAGTCATTTAAGACTCCTTAGTTCAAGTAATGTGGACCAGTCCAAGCAACACTGAATGAATCAGCAAAAATGTTACCACGTGCTTTGTTACGAGCAGGTGTATTGTAACCAGCCGCTTTCAAAATATCACCTTTTTGGAACAGCTTATCATTATCAGTTTTAACAATAAAGCCCCAAACACCACCATCACGGACAAGTTTAATGTATTTGCTGCCTTCTTTGATCTCAAAACTATTTTCAAAGTTAGCAAGTGTTTTACCAAAGTAACTATCTGGATCTGGCATACCACGCCCACCAGACATTACAAACTTAGTGTAATCTTCTTTAGCTTTTTGGATTAGTTTTTGAATTTCATTTTGCATCTTGGTTCTCACTCCGTATTTGCTTAACTTATACATATACTATACAGTAAGACGTCTTGGTTGTCAAGCCCTAATTTACTTTTTTTTCGGTTTTTTTCTTAATACTTTAAAACAAGTTGTGACACTCGTGGATCTGATTTTTGTTGTGCCTTGGTAGTTATAAAATCATTAAATGCTTTGGTGTCTAAAGTTTCTGATCCGATAGCAGTGTATATTTGGTCTAGCCAGTTATACACAGAATCTACATCTATTATCAAATCGCTGTTTTGTGATATATTATTTCTGTATATTTCAACAACAGATTTATTATCCAGTGCTGCTTTTGAAATAGTCAACATTCCGTCGTTTACACTATTTCCTGTTATAACAACCTTTTTATTATACTGTCTGACCAGCGCAAAAAACCATGTAAGAAAATCATCAAAATAATCTAATGTAAGAACACACAGTGTAGGACATAGTGCGATACGAAATAACCTTGGATGAGATAGATATCGTTTAACGTTAGTTTCAAATGTATCCCATTTTAATCCATGCCTCACTAATTCACTTTGATGATGTGTGCTTTCGTTACTAACTGTAATAATAAATTTCCATGTAAGTGGAAAACTATCTACCAAGCTCAAAAATTTATCCATCATTGTCACTGATGTGTTACCGTTTGTTACAATACTAATTCGAATTTCTTTTTGATTGAATCTATCATCATTCAACATCATGTTTATAAACTTGTAAAAATTCTTACTGTATGTAGGTTCACCACCCAAAAAACTAAGTCTTAATTCAGAATTAATAGTCGCCAACCAATCAAAAAATATAGCATAATCATTTTCATCAGGAGACGATACTTTCTGTGCCAAGCCTTGCTCTTGCGCAATTTTATGACTAGAATCAGCACTACAATATAAGCATGCCATATCACATATATTATCCAGTAGTACTTCAACAAACTTAATAGGCGGATTTATTTCATTCGTATTAACACTATCTCTGTATGCTGAACCAGTAGTTTTATAACTATCCCAACAAAAACTACACTGCGAGTTTTGGATACCCGTGATCAGATCATTTCTTCTTTGTACTATTCCTGGGCTGTTATTAAAAAAATCAATTGTTGGTGTTGCTGGAAATTGTTCAGATTCTGACTTACAGCAATGTCTCACTATTCTTTTGCTAAAATCAACATTAACATCAGTCCATGCCTTGCTACAGTATGTTTGATTTATCATAATAAATTGTCAAGCCCTAATTTACTTTTTTTTCGGTTTTTTTCTTAATTTTCCGTCTTTAGTGAAGTAAGTTTCTCTAAGACTATTAAGACCACCTTCTACACGACTTGGATACTTGCCCAAGAAAGTTCCTGCTTCTAAGTCGCCTTTGGTTATATGTTCTTTGTGGAAGTGTTCAATGTCGTCCCAAACAGCCAACATTGTCTTGCCCATTTCGTCAAAGAAGCCATCCGACAAAATAGCATCATCCTCTTTGTAATAAGCATATGATGCCATGAGATACCAAGGCACCATCATGTTTATGTTTTCAGCAAACTTTTCTGCGGCATAATCGTCTAGCATGTTTCCCATAGAACCTTTATATAGTGAGCATCTAAATCGTCACGATACTCTATTGCGTCACAAATGTCATTAAAGACTTTGCGAACTATTCTATCAGGAAAGAAGCCAGTAATTATGTACATTTTATTCCAATATCTGATAACATTTTACGAGCATCGCTAACGTCTTCTTCAGCAGGCATTGTTAGCATTTCGTCAAGTATCATTTCCTGAAGTGTGACTGCCATAAAAAAATCTTCTTTGCTGAGTGTGTTCATCCATTCCAACACATCATCAGTGGTATCACAAGTCCAAAGTTTATCTAGCATCTGGACTTGCTTATCATTTAATCCGTCGATTTGGATTTTCATGATCCCATCCAAAGTTCATATGATCCATCTTCACGAACTTCACAATCTTCAATGAAGACATGCCAATCACCAAGTTGTTTTGCTTGTTGGTAACAAGACTCAGCAGCACGCCATATATCACGAACACTACCACTTGCGGCAAATGCGCTCACTTCAATTTCTTTAGCAGTGTTGTTTTGTAGTTCTTCAACAGTTGATGCTTGATCATAAAATCTATAGCAAATACGCTTAACACCCTCGTTGAAAATGTTTTGGTCAATATCTGAAAACTCCCACATGGACCATACAGTCTCATATCCTAGTTCAGTTTGCATGTCGTTCCAATACTCCATTGATAGTGTATCAGCATCTACATCTGTAAATACAACATCTTCCATTGCGATTGTTTCTGCGCTTACATCTTCAAATTTTACAGTTTGATCAAACATATTAATTTCCTCTTTGTTACCATTATAATATAGCACCAAAACGTCTTGGTGTCAACAGGAAAAGGCAAAAAAGTTTTCTGCCTTTTCAATAAGTTATAAAATATTTTGATTACTTGGTGTAATATTATCACCGTATTCTATTGTTTTGATATTGTGACAGTTACTACACAGTGTTACCAAATTATCTGGCTCATTGTTTTCATGGTTGCCATCAATATGATCCACTGTTAGTGCGGCACGTAGTAGGCTGTTGTGCTTTTTAGGATCGCTTTCTTTATACTTGCTAACCCGTGGCAACTTAGCAGGATCAAATCCACAATCACTACATGATGTCTGACGCATCTGACTGTATGCTTTAGCTGGAGTAGCCATACCGCCAAATGTCGCAAAGTTACGCTGGCAGGGATCACAATAGTCTTTCTCACCTGGACCTTTCCACAGTGTTAAGTGACTACTACAGCCTGGTGTTTTACATTTACCACGCATTGCGGCTTTCATTTCAGTTGTACTTTTACGTACCCGATCTGTTGCTTCACGAATAGCCATTACACTAAATCCTCTGAAGTAAAGTTAAATGCTACTTCAAAAGTTGGTAATTTTTGTTTAAACCCTGCTGTCTTAAGAGCACCAGCAATCCAGCTTGGTCCAACAATTGTTTGGTTACAACGATAAGTCTTACCCTCAATCATACGCCCTGCTTTCTTTTCGATGTCACAGTGATTTTGGTATGCTGCTTGTACTTTACGTCCTTTAACAGTTCCACTAGGAGCCCAGGTGTTTTGTGTAATCTTGGACAATATAGCAGACATTTCATTGATATATTCATTAGTAACAACAATACCGTCGTTCATACACTGCCGAAAAAACACACTAAGGTTATCAATTTCCATTGCAATAAACGGCTTGTCAGCATTGCTAACTGAATGGTAATACATTACACGTTCAAACACTTCTACAGGAAAATTACGATTCATAACTTCTGTCATACGTGACCAAGCACCACTACGTTTCTCGTCACCAAACTTTTCGCTGGTAGCATAGTAACTGTAGTTCTCAAAATATTCTTGTAACTTAACACAACGGTTGTTCCAGAACTCAGTAAGCCCATCATGGCGGAACCCTGCTACATACTGCTTGTACAAGTCAATGTTTTCCAATTTCTTGCTGGTACGGCCACTGTTAAACTCAACAAAGCGGCGGCGGATTGCAGCACGATCATCTCCTGGATATTGATCAACTGGTACTGTTACCAGTTCAGGCATCATACCAAAACCATATACACCAATAATGTATAGTGCTAGTCCAGTGTGTTGTCCATCCCAAGCAACATGACGTGATACATTACCATCTTTACGTTTTGTATCTAAATAAGTGCGGATACGATTAACAAAGTCTGGATTAAATTGTGAAATAATATCAATTAAGTTCTCACGATCAGGCCAACGTTGCATTGTATCATTAATATCAATACTAGTTACTGGTACATATTGAATTTCTCCCATGCCAACAGTGTCTTTAACCATATCATCGTATGTTTCATAACCCATTGCGGCAACCATGCCTTCAGCTAAACTACGGAATAGCATTTCCAAATCACTATCTTTGGCATACAATTCTTGTAGACGCTGATCAACTGTGACAAACAGATCTTCATCTGTGTGATAAGTTTGGTTAATTTGAGAGGCATAGTCGTTTGTATTATTAGTATTTTGTAATAGCATCATCATATTTGAATACTTTCTTGTTGTTGCTTCAACTACAATATATAGTAAGAAGTATTACATGTCAAGCAAAAACTTTTACTTTTATGCAATTTGTTTTTCTCTTTCCAATTCCTCATATAATGTATCTAGCTCATTGAGAAATGTATTAACATCATCAATTGGCGTTTTGTATACATCCCCACCTGGAATTACAAAACTAAGATAATCGAGAGTTTCCTCGTCGATATCCAAAAGACTATTATACTGATATTTTGTGGAAGAATTGCTCATATATGGCTCCTGTATGGTAGAGTGAGTTATTGTTGATTGGCGAGTTTAGGAAGAGCCCACAACATGAAGGCTAGTCCAAGGGCGCACCACCCTGCTGTTTCCCAAAGGGAAGGAGGTAATAGTCCTGCTTCATGTGCAAAATCATCTGCACCAACAGCACCTAAAATTATTACAAGTCCGATAAAAAATCTAATCATTAAATGTCTCCTTAAGATCCAGTAATTAGTAATAGTGAACCATCTTCTTGCATTTCAAAATCTTCAATGTAAGAATGATGTGTGCCACTCTGCTTAATACATGATTCAGCGGCAGCCCATAATGATTTAATTGATCCGTTTACCGCTAATGAACTAACTTGCGCCATCGCAGTGTTTGTTCCATCACGCAAATCGTTATTAAGTTCTTCACATGTCGCATCAGGGCGAACAAATGTGTAAGTAACTTTACGAACTTTATCAGTGAAGATGTTAAAGTCAGAACTTACAGGACCAGTATCGTACATTGACCAAACAGTTGTCATACCAAGTTCTTCTTGCATTGCAAAGAAGTGATCCATTGCAATAGTGAATTCATCGATTTGTGTTTGTGAATTTGTCATTTTTAGTCCTTCTGTTTAACTTATACATTCTTTATATACTGATTCGTTATGAATGTCAACCTTTTTTTTTAATCCATATCACATTGCCAATAAGTTCCGTCATACCAGGCACGAAGACCACCTAATGGATAATCTTTATGCTCAAAGAATATAAAAGGACGACCCTTGGCATCTATTCTCTGTTCTATGATGTCAGCCTCTTCTAACGGTATTAGACGTTCTGCACCAGTATCTTCGTAGTACGCACTGTTAAAAATACGTATCATGCATGTGTACTCCAAAATTCATTCCACATTTCACTAACACCATCTTCAATATCTGATGTACTCATAAAAGGAACCATTGGCTTGCCAAGATCAACTGCTCTTGTCATTGCTTCATTTACATGTTCAGATTCTTTAATGATTGTAGATACTGTACCCCAAAAGGCTTCTTCAATATCCATTACGTAACCACTCATTCCCATCTTGATCTCCTTTTATTGATTATTAACAGTTACTGATACAACTTTGTATCCAGAATATTGATTCTCAAGAAGTGCTCGAGAATTATAATCATTCTGTTCTATATAAATCTGAGTCTGTAATGGACCAGCTTGATTAAGGTTAGTTTTTACGAGCGTTGCTACATAGTTAGACATTTTATTTTCCTTTTGATTAAATTAATATTAACAGCATAACAAATAAATGCTATGCTGTCAACTGTTTTTCTTCCAGTGCCCAACGAGCATCTAGGTATATTGGTGTGTCTTTAACACGAACCATTTCGTCCAACAACAATGACATTTCACGACGGTAAACTCTCCAGAAACTAGGATCGTTATCAGCGATGTCATATGCGTTGTCTATAATGTCAGCACACTTTATGAACTGCGAGTCAGCTGTCGCATTTGCGGTGTGTTGTCTGTCTATGGTTTTACGTGCTTCACGGTTACCATCGCCAGGCTTACTGACGTCTGTGAGATCATCAACATATTTTGCAACAATACTGCCGAACAGGCTAGTGATAACATCCATAGTAACATCTGTGTCCTCCACAACATCGTGTAAGTATGCGGCGGCTATCATAGCATCAGTACCGCCGTATTGTTTGACAAGATTCGCAACACGAGTAGGGTGAACAATATAGTCAGCACCATCATACTTGCGCTTTTGTCCAACAGCAGCGTGAGCCGCCGTTGCAAAAGTATATGCTTTCTCTACAATAGTCATTTAAGACTCCTTAGTTCAAGTAATGTGGACCAGTCCAAGCAACACTGAATGAATCAGCAAAAATGTTACCACGTGCTTTGTTACGAGCAGGTGTATTGTAACCAGCCGCTTTCAAAATATCACCTTTTTGGAACAGCTTATCATTATCAGTTTTAACAATAAAGCCCCAAACACCACCATCACGGACAAGTTTAATGTATTTGCTGCCTTCTTTGATCTCAAAACTATTTTCAAAGTTAGCAAGTGTTTTACCAAAGTAACTATCTGGATCTGGCATACCACGCCCACCAGACATTACAAACTTAGTGTAATCTTCTTTAGCTTTTTGGATTAGTTTTTGAATTTCATTTTGCATCTTGGTTCTCACTCCGTATTTGCTTAACTTATACATATACTATACAGTAAGACGTCTTGGTTGTCAAGCCCTAATTTACTTTTTTTTCGGTTTTTTTCTTAATACTTTAAAACAAGTTGTGACACTCGTGGATCTGATTTTTGTTGTGCCTTGGTAGTTATAAAATCATTAAATGCTTTGGTGTCTAAAGTTTCTGATCCGATAGCAGTGTATATTTGGTCTAGCCAGTTATACACAGAATCTACATCTATTATCAAATCGCTGTTTTGTGATATATTATTTCTGTATATTTCAACAACAGATTTATTATCCAGTGCTGCTTTTGAAATAGTCAACATTCCGTCGTTTACACTATTTCCTGTTATAACAACCTTTTTATTATACTGTCTGACCAGCGCAAAAAACCATGTAAGAAAATCATCAAAATAATCTAATGTAAGAACACACAGTGTAGGACATAGTGCGATACGAAATAACCTTGGATGAGATAGATATCGTTTAACGTTAGTTTCAAATGTATCCCATTTTAATCCATGCCTCACTAATTCACTTTGATGATGTGTGCTTTCGTTACTAACTGTAATAATAAATTTCCATGTAAGTGGAAAACTATCTACCAAGCTCAAAAATTTATCCATCATTGTCACTGATGTGTTACCGTTTGTTACAATACTAATTCGAATTTCTTTTTGATTGAATCTATCATCATTCAACATCATGTTTATAAACTTGTAAAAATTCTTACTGTATGTAGGTTCACCACCCAAAAAACTAAGTCTTAATTCAGAATTAATAGTCGCCAACCAATCAAAAAATATAGCATAATCATTTTCATCAGGAGACGATACTTTCTGTGCCAAGCCTTGCTCTTGCGCAATTTTATGACTAGAATCAGCACTACAATATAAGCATGCCATATCACATATATTATCCAGTAGTACTTCAACAAACTTAATAGGCGGATTTATTTCATTCGTATTAACACTATCTCTGTATGCTGAACCAGTAGTTTTATAACTATCCCAACAAAAACTACACTGCGAGTTTTGGATACCCGTGATCAGATCATTTCTTCTTTGTACTATTCCTGGGCTGTTATTAAAAAAATCAATTGTTGGTGTTGCTGGAAATTGTTCAGATTCTGACTTACAGCAATGTCTCACTATTCTTTTGCTAAAATCAACATTAACATCAGTCCATGCCTTGCTACAGTATGTTTGATTTATCATAATAAATTGTCAAGCCCTAATTTACTTTTTTTTCGGTTTTTTTCTTAATTTTCCGTCTTTAGTGAAGTAAGTTTCTCTAAGACTATTAAGACCACCTTCTACACGACTTGGATACTTGCCCAAGAAAGTTCCTGCTTCTAAGTCGCCTTTGGTTATATGTTCTTTGTGGAAGTGTTCAATGTCGTCCCAAACAGCCAACATTGTCTTGCCCATTTCGTCAAAGAAGCCATCCGACAAAATAGCATCATCCTCTTTGTAATAAGCATATGATGCCATGAGATACCAAGGCACCATCATGTTTATGTTTTCAGCAAACTTTTCTGCGGCATAATCGTCTAGCATGTTTCCCATAGAACCTTTATATAGTGAGCATCTAAATCGTCACGATACTCTATTGCGTCACAAATGTCATTAAAGACTTTGCGAACTATTCTATCAGGAAAGAAGCCAGTAATTATGTACATTTTATTCCAATATCTGATAACATTTTACGAGCATCGCTAACGTCTTCTTCAGCAGGCATTGTTAGCATTTCGTCAAGTATCATTTCCTGAAGTGTGACTGCCATAAAAAAATCTTCTTTGCTGAGTGTGTTCATCCATTCCAACACATCATCAGTGGTATCACAAGTCCAAAGTTTATCTAGCATCTGGACTTGCTTATCATTTAATCCGTCGATTTGGATTTTCATGATCCCATCCAAAGTTCATATGATCCATCTTCACGAACTTCACAATCTTCAATGAAGACATGCCAATCACCAAGTTGTTTTGCTTGTTGGTAACAAGACTCAGCAGCACGCCATATATCACGAACACTACCACTTGCGGCAAATGCGCTCACTTCAATTTCTTTAGCAGTGTTGTTTTGTAGTTCTTCAACAGTTGATGCTTGATCATAAAATCTATAGCAAATACGCTTAACACCCTCGTTGAAAATGTTTTGGTCAATATCTGAAAACTCCCACATGGACCATACAGTCTCATATCCTAGTTCAGTTTGCATGTCGTTCCAATACTCCATTGATAGTGTATCAGCATCTACATCTGTAAATACAACATCTTCCATTGCGATTGTTTCTGCGCTTACATCTTCAAATTTTACAGTTTGATCAAACATATTAATTTCCTCTTTGTTACCATTATAATATAGCACCAAAACGTCTTGGTGTCAACAGGAAAAGGCAAAAAAGTTTTCTGCCTTTTCAATAAGTTATAAAATATTTTGATTTTTATTCAAAAAGACTAGCAAAATGTTCTTGTTGTTGTTGCTGTTTAGCTTCGTCATCATACGGATGACTACCATCAAAGCGATAGTGATAGCGTAGTCCGTCTGCGCATACAATGTTCTGTTCTACAATATGACGCAAGTCTTCACGTCCGCATAGTAGTCGCTCGCGACACAGTTCAACGTTGTCTTCCATTAAATCTACACCGTAGACAGTACTAAGAGCTTGTTCGAACGTGCTACTATTTTCCATCTTGCGTATTATTACTTCTCCTAAGAATTGTCCATCTCCGCAACTAGGATCTAAGAAAGTTTTATTAGCATCTGTAAACTGTCCAACAGACATCTGATCTAACACTTCTTGTACAAGTGGAGTTGGAGTAAAAACTTCACCGGTTGCCTTTACCCTTACAACTTCTCGTTCTATTCCGCTCATATACATTCGGTTTCGAATATGATCTATTATGTTAAGTAATTTCATTTAACAAAGTCTTCTAAGAAAGTCTTAACTTCTGCATTAGTCCATGGCTTAGTTTTATCAAATGCTGGCAAATACAAAGTAGCATAATTCCAGCCGTACCCATCAACCTTTTTCCATTGATCTACATGATTTCTAAAATACTCACTAAAGAGAAAACTTTTTATATTTTCTACTTCTGTATCAGAACTTACTGGTGTAGAAATATTAGTCATGTCATAATCTAAATCGTTGTCAGCAGTCATAGACTCGTCAAACTTTTTTGATATAGCAACAGTAAACGATCTTTCGTTATGCAATTTAGGTTTAACACTATTATACTGGCATATAGTAGACGACCCATCTGAATTAAGTTTATAGACAGGATATTGAAAGACATTATCTTGAACATTTGATCGACAGTTGGACATATCAATAGAATTATGCTTAAACATTCTAGTGCTTGTATCTTTTGTAAATTTTCTCAGTGCCTCATATAACTTGCCAAAATCTTTATCTATTTCACTGTAGTCATAGATAACATTGTTGCTAGTTATAGAGTCTGTACCAACTGCGCATTTAACAGTTACATCGCCGGTGTATGTTTTGTCAACTACCCAAGAACAAATTTTTGCTCCCACACTAAAATGTTCATTTGCTGTAAAGTCAACATATTTTAATCCAGGCAATCCAATAACAGAAAATCTCTTTGATCTTTTTAATACACTAGTCGGAGTAATAAACAATAACATTCCGTCTTCGTTAAGCAACTCTAAAGACTTTTTTGCAAAGAAATTATATATCTTATTTTGGCCACCGTCTTTAGTTCCATCTTGATATGGCGGGTTTCCTATAATTACATCAAATTTCATATCAAACTCTTTATCTAAAAAATCACTTTTATATACATTAGTATATCCTTTGCGCAACGCATCTTTAGTGAATACACTGTACTTATCTAACACATAAACACTGTCTTTAATATCAGAAAGTGTCCGACCTAAAGCAAGCATACGCTTTACAATTATATCTGCTTCTGTGCAATGACCGCAAGCAACATTTAATATCTTTAAGTCTTTTTTAAGAAAGATTTCGTCCGGAATACTAGAAACAATTTGTTCCCATACTTCTACAGAGTCTGGCTTGCCTAAAATGCCTTTACTTAGATCAGTTACAAAACGCATATTGCCCTCATTGCCTGTTTAACTATACATATAGTATACTATCAAACGAACGGTGTGTCAACCGTATTCTTTGAGTTTTGAACAATTACATCAAGGATAGGTTCATTTAGCATTTCTCGATCTAAGATAATCTCAACTATACTAGGCGATACTCCAAACAGCTCTTCAAACTCTTGCGCATCTTCTGTACTGCTTGCAATCTGCTCAATACACTCTCTGTAGTTGTTGCCGCCATCTGCTAGAATATAAACACTAGTTGCACTCATGTTAAGCGCACGTACTGCGTTGTTAATAATCTTTTCCATCTCACGCTTTTCGCTGTCAGTTGGAGCAGTACCGTTTTTCTCACCTTCACGCACTTTATTCTTTGCAGTATTTACAGCGTCGCGAGTCTTTTTATCTTGCTTGCCGGATGCAGTTACATTGGCAAGATCATCAATTAAATCTAATGCACTTTCTACATCAACAGTAACGTCTGCTACTCTTAGTAAGTTATCATTGTCGCCTAGCAAGTCAAACATGTCTTCTTCTGTAACTTCAACTGCTGTGCCGTAGCGTACTTTGAAGCAATCAATGCTAGACAGTACATAGCTAGTTGCTGTTGGAAAGTCCATGTCTTCGCTTTTGCCTACTTGGATAATCTCATCTACCAACAACCGCTCTACGTTTTCGCTACGATTAGGATCAAAGCTCATATCTAAAATGTGTCCGTAATCTTTCTGTTCACCTGCATATGTTTTGCCAGGTGTTAGACAACGGCTTACCTTTTGTACAGTTGCATCTACACCGCCACGATCGTATGCAATTACAGTTGCTTGGATTTCTGGAATACTGTATGAACGTGAGCCCATTTGGTTAGCAATGATAATAACACCATCTTTGCCTGCAATACGTGCTTCGTTGATCTCTTTAGTAGTATCGTCCTGTGCTTGCTTGTTGCTAGTATAATCACCATTAAGCAATTTAATGTGATGATTAGGCAAAGCACGTTCTGCAATTTCTTTGATTTGGTCCATTGCACGATCTTTTTTATTAGCACTTACTAGCATCATAAAGCAATCAATGCTTTCGCCTGTTAAGTTACTTAGGTTAATCTCTTGACGCAATGGCTCTTCACCAGTAAGACTAAGAAACAGTTTGTTGATAAATGCTTTGTTGCCGTTTGGCTTGCCCCAGATCTTAGTCCAGCTAGGCTGTACTTTTTCGTCTAACGCTTCTACATCTTTCTTAAGGCTATCTACTTCTAGCATATAAAACTTTCGCTTTACAATACTATCTTCTGACTGCTCTAGCTGTGAGTATGCTGTGTAGATGATACCGTCTGCACGACCTGAGCCTTTTGCTAGACGTTGTACGTTAGTACCTGATGCGAAAACTTTAACTAGCTTGCCTGTGTTAACTGGACCGTCGAGAATAAAATTAAGTTTTTTCTTTTGATTGTCTGCGTGAGTACCAAAGTCGCCTTCGTCAGCAAACATAAAGATGTCGTCGTTGTTAATTTGTGCAATCCATTCGTGCTTTACTGTCCACTCATCATAGTCGCCATGCAGTGACACAGGAATGATAATACGCTGATTGTTATCTAGCGCATGTACTGCGGCTTGCTCTGCACCTTCTTTGTTAGGATCAATAAGAGCAATGTCTAAGAAGTCGTCAAACAGTTCTAGCTCGTCCACAAAACTGCTGTGTACACTAAGCCAATATGCTGGCAACAGCATTACACGATTACCGTACTGCTCTGAAATAGCGTTAAACAGCATTAATGCCCAAATAGTCTTACCAAAGCGTGGGCACAGATTAGCAATAACAGTAACAATGTTGCCACCATTGGTAATGATATCCATTGCTTCATCTAGTGCTTTCTGTTGTAGTTTACGCAACTTGACTTTGTTGCGCACTTTCTTGCCTTCGAACTGTGCTACTAGAGCATCAATGTAATCATATGCTTCTTGTGTAGTCTTACCAGGAATCTTAAACCACTCAGTGCCTTTGCCGTCTGTGTGATGCAATCCCTCTTTTGTAAGCACTTTATGAACATCGTAGTCACGTTGAATAGCTTGCAGGTTGTTCCAAGCGCCGACATGCATCTTTGCTTCGTATTCTGCTGCGCCACCTTGCTCGTTTATACGAACGTTAACATCACGAATACTGTCTCCTACTTTAGTAAGAATGTAGTCGTCAAATAGTTTAGTTGCTGAAGGATAAGTGTATGCGTATAGGTTAATCATTGTATGCCTTTATGTGTTTAACTTATACTAATACTATACAGTAAGACGTATTGGTTGTCAAGCCCTAATCGAAGATTTTTCTAAATTTTTTTG
>ENA-ORDA01000544-ORDA01000544.1-marine-metagenome-genome-assembly--contig:-NODE-544-length-37236-cov-7.715547_pt1 | contig 37236 bp, 35 predicted proteins | sample MGYA00237778_ERZ508506 | MGnify/ENA primary metagenome ERZ508506 (study PRJEB26177, sample SAMN06267891) | marine metagenome | isolation source: Monterey Bay, California, USA | place: Pacific... | reverse complement strand
TTGTTTTGTTTTTCTTTTTATTCGGGAAAAACCGGTGGTTTCGAGCTGATGGATTATCATATGTACAGCGGTTACACCGTGCTGACACTGATCATCTTTCGAATACTCTGGGGTTTTTTTGGCGGGCGATATGCCCGTTTCAGTCACTTTGTCCAATCACCCGCAAAAATTGCGAAGTACCTTGGCTCTCTGAAAAATGCTACCGAAAAAACCACCATTGGTCACAACCCTGCTGGCGGCCTAAGTGTGGTTATTATGCTGCTATTGCTTTTAGGGCAAGGATTGACCGGGCTATTCACTAACGATGATATTATGCTGGAAGGCCCGTTGACTCATCTTGTCAGCTACGATCAAAGTCGATCACTAACGGGTCTACACGAAACCATTTCATGGCTCCTTGTTGGCTTCATCAGCTTGCATATTTTTGCCATCGTCTTTTATCGCGTGGTACGAAAAGTGAATCTTGTGAAGCCGATGATCACAGGTCAGGTCGAGGTGAAAATTGAAGACGAGGTAGATCAGCAATCAGCTGAAGGCACAATGGTCTTACTCTTGCGCGGCGTCGGACTGTTAGCGCTCTGCTCAGGATTTGTTTATTGGGTTATCAACTATCTTTAGCATCGTTAACGTGCAGAGGTGGCAGAGCTATTAGTTGCATCAGCTCTGCCCTACAAGCTTGTTTAATCGGATGCCCTAAAATTATCGTGGCAGCCTTTGCAAGAACCACCCAGTTTCTTAATCGCTGGACCAATAGCACTCATCTCACCGCTGTCTGCCGCTTCCGCCATCTCGTTAGCCGCCGCAACAAACTTATTTAGGACTATTTTGAATTCCGCTGGTTTTTCCCATATCGCAGGGAGCGCACCTGTTTTTCCATCGCCACTTCCCTCAGGAAAGACTTTTGGTACGATTGTCGACATCGCACGAATACCATCAGCATGCAATTTCAGGTCGCTCTGATGCATACGCCCCTTTAGTATTGTCCCCATCGACTTCATATGACCTCCGACTATCTTGAAAGTAGCCTTACGGTAGTCAATATCCTTCTCGGCATCCGCCAAAACAGCGTTGCTAAATATCAACGCCATCAATGTGATCGCAATAGACTTCATATCTTCTCCTAAAATTCGTCATTTTATCTTTCAAGGCAGGCTGCCAGGGTCTTCACTCAAAGAAACATCTGGAGCATAACCTGTATTTCAAGGAGAAGAAAATCGTTTAGCGTGAGCGCATATTAGAACCGGCTGACGTCCTTGTGGGGGAAAATGCACAAATACACCAGTTTAATTGGGGGTTTTCAAAGCTAAAACCGAAGCCAACCCTGGCAAGCAACGACCTGTTGCACCCTCAACCCTTGTTCCGTGGCTTTAAACCGCAGAACTCGATCAGAACAGACGATTTTTTGGCTTCTCCCGCGGTGAGGAAAAGCACGCATTTGCAACAGGAGAATTGACGCAAACTGTTGCCGTCAGTAAGGTGCACTACTTATTTATCAAGTACACACTGAGAGCCTTGCTATGGCAACACGTAAAGCTGCATTTCCCTTCGAAGAATCGCTCGCCAAGCTCGAGGGGCTGGTTGAAAAGATGGAAGCAGGCGAACTTTCACTCGAAGATTCACTTAAAACCTTTGAAGAAGGTGTAAAACTGACCCGTGAATGCCAACAGGCGCTGGTGCAAGCAGAGCAAAAGGTGAAAGTACTCATCGAAAGTCAAGAAGGCATTGCTGAACAGGCTTTTGATCTGGATGACTAAGTCCTTTAGCCAATTCGCGCCGGCTTACAAAGACAGGATAGACAGCAGACTTCAGACAATTGTCAATCAGCCGAATAACCGAAAAATGATCCCGGCACCGCTCGCTGGCGCCATCGATTACGGCATCAGTAACGGTGGCAAGCGAATCCGACCACTACTGGTGTATATGATAGTTCGTGCGCTTAGCACGGACCTTGCACATGCTGATGCGACCGCCTGCGCCGTTGAGCTCATTCATTGCTATTCGCTTATTCACGACGACCTGCCCGCGATGGACGACGACAATCTCCGGAGAGGAAAGCCCACGCTGCATATTCAATTTGACGAGGCAACGGCGATTCTTGCCGCCGATGCCATGCAAACAATGGCTTACGAAGTGATAGCGAGTGATGACTTACTTACCGCAGAAGCAAAAATCAGCATTATATCTTCGTTGGCGAGTGCCTCTGGCCCGCGAGGTATGATTGCGGGCCAGATAATCGATATGGATGCTGAAACCAGACAGTTATCCGCCACTGAGCTTGAGAATATGCACCGACGAAAGACCGGTGACCTTTTTGCCTTTTGTACCGAGGCCGGCGCCATCATCGGTGCTGCATCAGCCGAGATTACCTTAGCCTTAAAACAATATGGCTACGCATTGGGCCTCGCATTTCAGGTAAAAGACGACATTCTGGACGTTATTGGCAATGCCGAGGTCATGGGCAAACCCCAAGGATCTGATATCGAACAGGACAAAACGACTTTTGTCTCAAGCTATGGACTCAATGCTGCAATCGCGCAGCTTGAGGAACTGAGGCAATTAGCCATATCCAGCCTCGCACCTCTAGGTGAGGACTCCGCTGAACTTATCGCGCTTGCTGAATTTGTTGTATCACGTGACCATTAGACGGAATGATGGTGTAGAATTACGTCAGCTATGATCAATGAAATTCCCAAACAAAAACCAGATACACCGTTACTCGATACACTCACGAGTCCAGCCGTTCTGCGCTCATTAGAGCTTTCGCAAATTCAACAGGTCGTTGACGAACTGCGCCATTTCCTTGTTTACACTGTGGGTCAAACGGGTGGGCATTTTGGTGCGGGCTTGGGTGTCGTTGAGTTAACTGTTGCGTTGCACTATGTTTTTGACACACCAAACGATCAACTTGTCTGGGATGTAGGACACCAAACCTACCCACACAAAATTCTGACCGGTCGTAAGGATCAAATGATGACTCTGCGACAGAGGGATGGTGTTGCGCCATTTCCCCTGAGATCCGAAAGTGAGTACGACACTTTTGGGGTTGGACATTCATCGACTTCCATCAGCGCGGCCTTAGGCATGGCGATCGGCGCTAAAATGAATCAGAAAACCCAGCGCACAGTGGCTGTTATTGGCGATGGCGCAATGACCGCCGGGCTCGCTTTTGAGGCTCTGAATCATGTGCCGGATACCAACGCAAACATCTTGGTCATACTTAACGATAACGCTATGTCCATTTCCAAGAATGTCGGCGGGCTGGCGAAGTATTTCGCCCGCATACTGTCCAGCAGACTCTATCTATCGATGCGTGAAGGCAGCAAAAAAATACTTAGCCGGATTCCCCATGCATGGGAAATTGCCAAACGCACGGAAGAACATATGAAGGGCATGGTGGTTCCAGGCACTTTGTTTGATGAACTGGGTCTCAATTACATGGGGCCAACCGATGGTCACGATGTCGAAGCTCTGATCGCAACCCTGCAAAATATCAAGGATCTCGAGGGACCGAACTTCCTCCATATTATTACCCAAAAGGGTAAAGGGTACGGCCCCTCCGAAGATTCGCCCGAGGGGACACATTCTCTTTCCAAAATCGAAGCGGAAAAGACGGCGCCGGAACCCAAACATAATGCCCCGTCCTACTCGAATGTCTTTGGTCGCTGGCTAACGGATATGGCTGATGTCGAGCCAAAGCTGGTTGCAATTACACCGGCGATGAAAGAAGGATCAGACCTTGTCGAATTTTCGGAAAAACACCCCGACAGGTATTATGACGTTGCCATCGCCGAACAACATGCGACAACCCTTGCCGCAGGTCTTGCCACACAGGGCATATTGCCTGTGGTTGCCATCTATTCGACTTTTCTTCAGCGGGCTTACGATCAATTGATACATGACGTTGCTATTCAGGATCTTAACGTCCTGTTTGCGATCGACCGCGCCAGCCTACTGGAGGATGGCCCTACCCACTCTGGCGTTTTTGACCTGTCATTTCTGCGCTGCGTGCCTAATCTGATATTGATGGCGCCTTCAGACGAAAACGAAACCAGACAGATGCTGTACACGGGTTTTGTCCACAAAGGACCTGCTGCGGTGAGATATCCTCGCGGCAAGGGACCTGGCGCGCAGGTCGAGTCAAACATGGTCGCATTACCCATTGGCAAGTCGCGGACGCTGCGAGAAGGCAGCAGAATTGCCATTTTGGCATTTGGATCAATGGTCAGTGTTTGCGCTGAGGTGGCTGATGAGCTGGGGGCGACGCTGGTCGATATGCGGTTTGTGAAACCACTAGATGAAAATGCGATTCAAGCCCTTGCGAAGACTCACGAATTATTAGTCACTGTTGAGGAAAATGCGATTCAGGGTGGCGCTGGTTCCGCTGTCAATGAATACCTGAATGCCAGTGGCACGATCATTTCTACGCTAAACCTAGGTATTCCCGACAAGTTTATCCTTCAAGACAAACCTTCGAACATGCTAGCAACCTGCGGACTAGACCAGGCAGGCATCAAGCTTGCGATCGAGCAAAATCTACTCCCGGTTTCCCAGCAAGTGTCCTAACTTTCCTGCTTTGGTCGCCAGGTAGCGTTCATTGCTTGGGTTTTGTCCCGTTTCGATTGGCTCCCTGTTAACGATTTCAAGGCCGAGCTTGGTCAGTGCGTTAACTTTCAGCGGGTTGTTTGTCATCAAGCGCAGTTTCTCAATCTGGAAATGTGCAAACATATTCTTACATACCGTGTAATCTCTAAGGTCTGCATCGAATCCCAGCCTCTCATTCGCCTCCACGGTGTCTGCCCCTTGATCCTGCAAGGCATAAGCCCTGATCTTATTAATCAGACCTATTCCGCGCCCTTCTTGGCGGAGATAAAGGATAATGCCTCGACCCTCCTCTGAGATTCGCTGCATTGCTGTCTGTAGTTGGGAACCACAGTCACAGCGTTGGCTGAAGAGCGCATCACCAGTCAAACATTCGGAATGTACTCGACACAGCACGGGCTCATCGCCGCTAAAGTCACCCATTGCAATGGCGATGTGCTCCTGTCCTGTTTCAGCATCCTCAAAACCATGAATTTTGAAGTCTCCCGAAGGTGTGGGGAGAATGGATGTTGCAATATAGATGACGCTCAAGAGTGACTCCGATAAAAAATGGGCTGATTCTAGCAGCCAGCGATATACGGGGCGGATGCTAAGGCCCGGATTTTACAGTTTACTCACCAGAGTCATCAATCCCTCAGACTTCCGAATTTCAACATGCTTCAAAAATGACATACCCGGAAGTATATCTGTTGGATGCTGACCCTCCAACACCGCAACTTCAACATTAGCCACGGTGATACCGCCGACTGTCATTGTATCAACAAAGATTTGATGCGCATAAACCACGCCACCCGCTGTCTCAACCCTAGAAAACCTGCCGCGTTCATATGCCAAACCCAAATTTGCTGCTTGATGCCTATTCATGGCCACAATGGTTGCGCCAGTATCAACCAAGAAACCCACTGATCGCCCATTCACGGTGCCTTGGGTCTTGAACTGATTGTTTCGGCCGACTATCTGCACCGTCTTTTTCGTTGGCTTTTCAAATGCCGTGGTAATTTTGCCCGATAGTACAAGTTCAATTTTTTCATCGTTATGAACCACAGTGGCGCCATCGGAGTCAGCCTGAATCAGCTTAACGCCTTCTACACTTTCGATACCGGCTTTTAGCAACCTGCGTTGCCCGTCTATATTGACGAGCGCTGCGTTCTTAAAAAGGCCTATCACTTCGATCTCGATTGCCATTGCGGGGAAGTTCACCAACATCAGCGCGGCAAGCATTAAATAATAGACCTTACGCACTGTTACATTCATCCATCAACGCTCAATTGAGTGCTCATCATCAAAAGTTGCTACTGATCAAAAAATTGGCCAGCTGAATACAGGCAAGCCCATAAAATCCTGCGAGGACATCATCGACCATAATACCCATACCACCTGAAAGTGACTTATCTGCCCAGCTCACAGGCCAGGGTTTGACGATATCAAAGAACCGAAACAAGCCAAACCCAATAAAGATCCAATACCAACCAACCGGAAGCATAAAAAGCGTTATCCAGAGTCCAACAAACTCATCCCAGACAATGCATCCCGGGTCTTTTACTTTCATGTCATTAGCAACATGTCCACAGAGCCAGATTCCAAACACAAAGGCCAAAAACACCCAGAGGGCATAGGTGACAGGACTGAGATGGCTGATTGCGAAATATACCGGCAGCGCGGCTAATGTCCCAAAAGTACCTGGCGCTCTGGGGGCAAGCCCGCTACCAAACCCTAGCGCAAGGAAGTACCAGAGGTTTGTAAAAGTTTTTCGAGTCCTTTCTTTCATACCCAATACTTGTTCCACACAGGATCATTTAAACGAATTCGATTAGCCGAAGTGACGATAACCGGAGCGCACCAGATTTATCTCGTTTGATTTACGATCAAGTAACACGACCCTAGCTTCATTATTTTTTGCTTCGGTGATTCTGCCAACCCGGGTAATGTTCAGTTTCAAATGTTCCGCAAGCGCGTTGATACTGTCGCCGCGTTCAGGCGCGGCGGTAAAACAAAGCTCGTAGTCATCACCGCCACTCAGCGCTAACATACGTGCCTCGGCTTCGCCGGCATAATTGACGAGCGCCGTCGACAGCGGCAAGTCATCCACCCAGACCTCTGCACTAACACTACTTCCTTTACAGATGTGAGCAAGGTCGGCAGCATAGCCGTCAGAGATGTCTATCGCCGAACTTGCAATCGACTGTAGTGACTGCCCCAATTCGATTCGTGGTGTGGGAAAGTAATAGCGGTCAACGAGCGCTGTTGTTTCTTTATGTGGCGTTTCTTTATCTGGTGCCGAATCTGGACCCTGCAAAAACCTTAATCCCGCTGCAGCATCGCCAAGGGTTCCACTGACATAGATATCATCTCCCGGCTTGGCTGTATTTCGCCGCAGCGCTTGTCCCCCGCTCACATGCCCTAATACTGTATAGGTTAGCGACAAACTCCCCTGAGCAAGATTACCTCCAATGAGCGCTATCGCATATCTGCCGCCAAATTTTTCGAGATAATCTGTAAATCTGTCAAGCCATAAATGCGTAGCACTTTCGGCGTCGAGGGTGAGTGCTAATGTATAGGCAAATGGTGTCGCACCCATCGCGGCAAGATCGCTGAGGTTTGCCGCCATAGATCGGTGCGCCACTATATCTGGCGCGCATAGAAGAGGAAAATGCGTACCAGCAATCAGTGTATCTGTAGAGATACACATATCCTGACCCTCTAACGGCGTGAATATGCCGCAATCGTCACCCGGACCTAAGTGTATGTTCGGGTGAGCGCAGGCAATTTTTCCTGCGAAGTAGCGTTCTATGATGTCGAACTCTTCAATCGAAGCGCTCATTTCTCTGACCGGCCAGCTCCGTGATCAACTTCAACCTTACGTTTTACTTTAGCCATCTTGTCCAGCACCTGATTAACGAATCGGTAACTTTCAGCGCCGCCAAATTGCTTTGCTAACTCAATGCTTTCATTGAGCACAACTTTATAAGGGATCTCAATTCGATTGCTTAGCTCAAATGCACCGATGAGCAACACGGCCCTGGCTACCGGGTCGAGATCCTTGAGCGACCTAGGCTCATTTTCTTGCGCTTCGCCATCGTCAGCTTGTTCATTTGAATCAGGTTTGTCCTCTGAGCGTTGAAGCATGATATCTTCAATCTCCTGCTCAAGGTCCCCGCGAGCATGCATAATGCCCGACACAAGATCGTGGAAAAACGCCGTATCCACGCGCTTCATGTCATGGTCCTGACGAAATTGCATTTCAACCTGTCCCGCTGACGCTTCTGTGAACTGCACCTGATAGAGTGCTTGCAACGCAAAGCGTCGTGCCCGACTTTTTGCGGCGGGCGTCTGTTTACTCATCAGGAAAGTTTTCTCATCAAACTGACCATTTCCATCGCAGACATCGCCACATCTGCGCCTTTATTGCCCGCTTTGGTACCTGAACGCTCAATGGCCTGTTCAATCGTGTCGGTCGTTAAAACGCCAAAAACGATCGGCATAGATTCTTCCATTGCCAGTTTAGAAATACCGCTCGCACACTCACCAGCGACGAAATCAAAGTGCGGTGTACCACCACGGATGACCGCACCCAGCGTGATGATCGCGTCAAACTCACCCTGCCGCGCTACTTTTTGAGTTGCTAGCGGCATTTCAAATGCGCCGGGCACGCGAACAATCGTGATGTTTTCGTCCGCCACACCGTGACGCTTCAACGTATCTATCGCGCCATTCAGCAATCCTTCTACAACAAAGGCATTAAATCGGGCAACCACGATGGCAAATTTAGCAGTAGAAACTGAAAAATCCCCTTCAATTGTTTTTGTCATATTCTTTTCCTTGTTTGTATGCGCTGTTTTAACGGTTTTTTGATCGTACTAACCATAGTGGCACCGTTTAATTCAGATATAGGTATTATTCTTCGCCCACTGCCGGACTAATTTGTGCGGTCACTCTCAGGTCTTTACCCAGTTGCCTGATATCTTTTATCTCTAATTCCACGAGGTCACGCATATTATCAGGAGACGCAAAATTTAGTAATGACTTTGCCTCATTTCCCATGAGTTTAGGGGCCATATACACAATCACCTCGTCGACCAATCTCGCGGACATTAAGGCGCCGGCCAGTGTTGCACCACATTCAAACAAAACCTCATTGCACCCAGCTTTTGCCAATTGCCGAAGCACACTGTGCAAATCAACCCGACCGTCAGCATTCGCCTCGGTATACCAGAGTCGGGTGCCCAGAAAGCTTTTTTCGCCTGCCTCAGTGGTTTCGCCCGCGCTAGCCTGGTAAGCCTGATCAACACACACAAGAATCGTATTGGGATTCTTCAGCACACTCGCATCAGCTGGAATGTTTAAATTGGAGTCGAGCACCACTATTTCGCGCTTAACAGTTGCGGAAAGGTCCGCGAAATCAACATTTAAATCGTCAGCTCTTACGGTGAGCTGCGGATCATCGTCAATGACCGTTTGGACACCGGTTACAATTGCTGAACTTCTCGCCCGCAACTTCTGCACATCTTTTCTCGCGTCAGGACCGGTAATCCACTGGCTTTCCCCGTTCTTCAGGGCGGTTTTACCATCAAGGGACATGGCTAGTTTTAGGCGCACGTAGGGCAATCCCTGTTCAAACTTCTTGATATGTCCAGGGTTAAGCAATCTGGCCGACGTTTCCATTAGGGGGCCGTCAACTTTGATGCCAGCAGCTCGCAGCACATCCAAACCTTTACCACGATTATCCGGATGAGGATCGGTCATGGCATAAACGACTCTATCGACGCCAGCTTTGACGAGCGCATGCGCACACGAGGGTGTTCGTCCTTGGAAGCTACAGGGTTCTAATGTCACATACGCGGTGATTGGGGCCTCTGTATTGACTTCAGCGTTAGCCAAATGATGTTCAAGTTCGGCAAGCGCGATGGCCTCAGCATGACCTTGCCCATCTTTCAGGTGGTATCCCGCTGCAACTTGCACTCCATCACAAACGAGCACACAACCAACGCGAGGATTAGGCTGCGTTGTATACAATCCTTTCTCAGCTAGGCGCAGCGCTTGCGCCATAAAATGCTCGTCATCATGTCTGGTATTATTCATCTTGATTAATCGATTTCTCCTGATCCAGTTTCAGGATTTCCTTAGCAAACTCACTCACATCCTGAAAGCTCCTGTAAACAGAAGCAAATCGAACATAAGCCACGTCATCGAGCACTCTTAATTCGTCCATAACAAACTCGCCCATCTTCCGGGTCTTTACTTCTGGTTCGCCGGTCTCTCGTAATTTGTGCTTTATCCGATTGATAAGAGACTCAACCATCTCGATGCTCACGGGGCGTTTTTCGATCGCTCTGAGCACACCATTTCGAAGCTTCTCTTCGTCGAAAGGCTGACGATTACCATTACTCTTAATCACTCGAGGAAGCACAAGCTCAGCAGTTTCAAATGTCGTATACCGTTCACCACATTCAAGACATTCCCGGCGACGGCGTATCTGATCTCCATCCGCTACGAGTCGCGAATCAATTACTTTGGTTTCAGTATGACTACAAAATGGGCAATGCACAGAAAATCCTTTCTTGTCAGCAACTGATATTTTACTCTATTCAGAGAAATTATGGGTTTAGAGATCTTTCTGCTTACTTCTCACACACCCATTTAAATCATCAACCTAGAAGAACATGTTATCTATGGCTCAATACGTTTTTACAATGTCACGCGTGGGCAAAATTGTTCCACCTAATAAAACGATACTGAAGGACATTTCATTGTCCTTTTTTCCTGGCGCTAAAATTGGCGTGCTTGGGCTAAATGGCGCAGGTAAATCCACGCTATTGCGCATTATGTCTGGCGTTGACAAGGAATTTTTGGGTGAAGCAAGACCGCAACCAGACTTGAAAATCGGCTACCTTTCGCAGGAACCAGAACTTGACCCTGAAAAGGATGTCTATGGGAATGTCATGGACGGCATGCGCGAAATACAGGATTTAATCGAGACGTTTAATGCGATCAGCGACAAATTCGCAGATCCCATGTCAGACGATGAGATGAATGACTTACTTCAGGAACAAGGCGAACTGCAGCTTAAAATTGACGCCGTCGAAGGCTGGGATGTGGAACGAAGAATCGAAGTTGCGGCCGATGCCCTGCGTCTGCCCCCCTTCGAAGCCGATGTCACAAAACTTTCGGGTGGTGAGCGCCGGCGCGTCGCGCTCTGCAGATTGTTGATGGCTAACCCCGACATGCTATTACTCGATGAGCCAACCAATCACCTTGATGCTGAAAGTGTTGCTTGGCTTGAACGCTATCTAAAGGATTTCCCGGGCACCGTGGTAGCCATCACCCACGACAGATACTTCCTCGACAACGCAGCGGGTTGGATTCTTGAGTTAGACCGCGGCTACGGCATACCTTACGAGGGTAACTACTCGGCTTGGCTTGCCGCAAAAGAGAAACGCCTTGCTGTTGAAGAAAAACGCGAGGCCTCGCGTCAAAAGACAATCAAAGCCGAACTTGAATGGGTACAAACTCAACCAAAAGCTCGGCATGCCAAAAACCGGGCAAGACTTGCCCGTTTTGAAGAACTCAACAGCCAGGAGTTTCAGCGCCGCAGTGAAACCATGGAGCTCTACATTCCCCCTGGTCCGCGTTTGGGAGACGTCGTGGTTGAAGTAGAGAATGTAAGCAAGGGCTTTGGCGATGAGCTTCTTATCGATGATCTGAGCTTCTCTGTTCCAGCCGGCGCAATTGTCGGCATTATCGGCGGCAATGGCGCGGGCAAATCAACACTATTTCGTATGATTTGCGGCACCGAGAAGCCAGACAGCGGCACAATACGCTTGGGAGAATCTGTTGAACTTGGCTACGTCGATCAGAGTCGCGACTCTCTATCAGACGATAAAAATGTCTGGGAAGAGATTTCCGAGGGCAATGAGATTCTTCAAGTCGGTCGTTACGAAACACAATCTCGGGGCTACGTCAGTCGATTTAATTTTAGAGGGAGCGACCAGCAGAAACTGGTCCGGGACCTTTCTGGTGGCGAGCGGAATCGGGTACATCTGGCAAAACTACTCAAGCGCGGCTCAAACTTTTTGTTGCTTGATGAGCCGACTAACGATCTCGATGTTGAAACATTGCGCGCCCTTGAGTCAGCGATAGAGGCCTATCCTGGCGCGGTTATGGTGATATCACACGATCGCTGGTTTCTTGACCGAATCGCAACACATATTCTTGCCTTCGAGGGTGATAGTAAAGCTGTTTGGTTTGATGGCAACTATTCGGAGTACGAAGAAGATCACAGGAAGCGCATGGGAGACAAGGGACCCACAAGAATGAAATACAAGAAACTTGCTTGAATGGTCTTTCTCAGTAAAAGCCTATTTAAACAGCTTATTTCGCGTGGCGTATTGATAGCAAAAGAGCGCTAGTACTGCCACCAACACAACAAAGGTGGGTTCGAATGCACCACCGAGAATTTCCCGATATTTTTTCGCCCAGAAGAGCGCAAAAAAACCGTGCATCGTAAGCAGGAAAGTGCCCCAGAATAAAAAGTACTTTGCCCACCTTTGTCCCTGCAACCCCCACCAGGCCAGATTGCCAAATAGCAATACGGCACTAAGGATTATTGTTGGAATCAAAAAATGTTTACCAATGACAAAGGTTTGTAGCACGCCCAGCAAACCTGCCGCTGCGATAAGCGCAGCAATACACTCAAGGCAGTGCTCAAAAGAAAACAGTGATTTGATGGATATTTCCTTATTGTCCGACATTAGGCAGTTCTCCGTTTCGCTCTGACGCCAGTCTAACGTTCAATTGCATCCAACGCATCGCTAAGTTTGCCAACCCCGATGACCGACATGCCGGGTATCGGCTGTTTAGGCAAGTTTCCCTTTGGCACAACAGCACGGGCGAAACCATGTTTGGCAGCTTCTCTTAGTCGCTCCTGGCCATTGGGTACCGGTCTGATCTCTCCAGATAAGCCAACCTCGCCGAAACAAATCATATCGGCGGGTAACGCCCTGTTGCGAAAACTAGAAACGATGGCTAGCAGCAATGCAAGATCACTGCTTGTTTCTGCCACTCTAATACCTCCGACCGCATTCACAAACACATCCTGATCACCCACCTGCAACCCACCATGGCGATGTAATACCGCTAGCAACATCGCTAATCGATTTTGTTCAAAACCTACGGCGACCCTACGCGGGTTGCCCAGTGCACTTTCATCTACCAATGCCTGTGCTTCAACCAACAACGGCCTCGTACCTTCCCACACTGCCATAACAATACTGCCTGGCGTGGGTTCTTCACCTCGTGATAAGAAAATAGCGGAGGGATTGGAGACCTCTATTAGCCCTCGTTCCGTCATCGCAAAAATGCCCAATTCATTGACTGCACCAAACCGATTTTTACTTCCCCGGAGCGTGCGGTAACGACTGTCATTTTCACCTTCAAGCATCACAAAACAGTCGATCATGTGTTCGAGCACTCTTGGCCCCGCGATGTTACCGTCTTTTGTGACATGACCTACGATCAACAGGATGGTGCCTGTTTTCTTCGCTTGTTGAATCAACATGGATGCGCTTTCTCTCACCTGAGCAACACCGCCTGGCGCTGACTCAACATCATCTAGGTGCATCACTTGAATCGAATCAATGACCAACAATCGCGGTTTCAGCTCATCCCAGGTCGCACATATCGCCTCAACATTGGTCTGCGACATCACTTGCAGCTTTTCTAGCGGTAACTGCAGACGTTTAGCCCGCATGGCTATTTGCGCAAGGCTCTCCTCACCTGTGATATATAGCGCGGGGTATTGTTGCGAAAGTTCGCACATAATTTGAATGAGGAGCGTACTTTTCCCGGCGCCAGGACTCCCGCCAATCAATACCGCCGAACCCGGCACCAAGCCACCCCCAAGCACCCTGTCAAATTCCTTAAGCCCAGAGGTAATCCTAGGCATTTGCTCAGAGGAAATCTCAGCAAGCGTTTGAGCCGCTTCCAATTGTCCGGCAAACCCTTTTTTTCGTGAAGCTGACGATGCCGTTTCAACTGACAAACTGGTTAAGGTGTTCCATGCTTTGCACTCAGGACATTGCCCCTGCCACTTAGCAAAATCTGCTCCACAATCACCACATACGTAAACTGTTTTACGTTTCGCCAAGATAGAATTCCCTAATGTTTTTCACTGTTATCAAAGCCGGCTTCGATCTTAGCCTCGGAAGGCGGCGAGAACAATCGTCTCTCAACTCTGGCCGTGAGACTCGACATGAGCGTGTATCCCAGCGTGCCGATATGCGCTGCCACTTCGTCAATAGAAAGTTGATTGCCCCACATTTCTGCCCGATCACCCGTTCGAACCTCCAGCTTCGCTGGCAATTCGACCATGACCATATCCATAGAAACCCTGCCGACAATCGAGCAACGTTCACCTCCAATGACGACCGGTGTTTCCGGGGGGAGTTCTCTGGGATAGCCATCGGCGTATCCAATACCCAACACAGCTATTCGCGCGGCAGAGTTCGCTCGCCATGTGCTGCCGTATCCAATTGATTCTCCCGCAGCAACCGACCTTACCGCCAAAACAGGTGCCGTCAACGTCATGCCTGGTTTCAAACGCGGATCCGGGCAACTGGAGGATGAACCGCCATAAAGCATAATTCCCGGGCGCACCCAGTCATAATGACTGGCGCTCAAGCCAAGGATTGCGCCGGAATTTGCCATACTTTTTTCGCAGCTTAGCTGATCGGTTGTTGTTCGAAACACGTCTAACTGATCATGGTTCTCTTGATGGCTGGGGTCATCTGCATTCGCAAAATGGCTTGCGACACCCAGCACAGACAAACCACCCGGGCTTTTAATTATCATGTCCAGCTCAGCCTCAGTAAGCCCCAAACGATGCATTCCCGAGTCAAATTTGAGCCATACTTTTAGTTTGGTGTCGGTCGCGCTTAGCAGCTGCCATTGGTCTGTTGAATGGATCATTGGAATCAGCTGACTGTCGGCACACTGCACCAATTCCGATTCGCCTAAAAACCCCTGAAGGATATATATGGGCATATCAATTCCCAGAGTTCTTAATGCCAACCCTTCCGCTACCCGGGCAACGGCGAAGGCATCCATACCTTTCAATCGAGGAGCAACCAGCTCTAAACCATGGCCATAAGCATTGGCTTTTATCACCGCCATGGTTTTGCTACCGGGCGATTTATCGCAGGCAAGGTCTAGATTCGCCTGAATGTTATCAACGTGAATGTGAGCGATGGGTTTGTTGTTCATTGAGGGGTTACTGACGGTTGGTGCCACGGCGACTGGTTCCAAGTTGAGTGTCAGGGATCACTATCTCCAATGGGCACTACTGGCGACTACTCATAGTCGTCGTAATCGCCATACCCCTGAGCGAGATCTTCGAACTTCGTGTATTGGCCGATAAAAGCCAGCTTTTTCCGTCCAATAGGACCATTTCGTTGCTTTAGAATGATGGCTTCAGCAATACCTTTCTCCGCGTCCTCATGATAAACCTCGTCACGGTAGATCGCGAGAATGACGTCTGCATCCTGCTCAATTGCGCCAGATTCACGCAGGTCAGACATCACAGGTCTCTTATCTGGACGCTGCTCCAGACTCCGGTTTAATTGTGAAAGTGCCACCAAAGGACATTTGAATTCCTTCGCGATACCTTTCAGGGAGCGCGATATCTCGGAAATCTCCGTTGCCCTGTTTTCGCCACCTCCAGAGACCTGCATTAGCTGGAGATAGTCAACCACGATCAACCCGATATCACCATGCTCTCTTGCCACGCGCCGAGCTCGTGATCGAATTTCGTTCGGCGTTAATGCCGCAGAATCATCAACAAACAGGGGTTTGTCATTCAACAATGTCACTGCCGATGTAAGCCGTGGCCAGTCTTCATCGGCAAGTTGGCCGCTTCGAATTTTAGTCTGATCGATTCTGCCCAGAGATGACAGCATCCTCATGATAAGGGAATCCGCTGGCATCTCCATACTGAACACAAGCACCGGTTTTTCACCGGCAATCACCGCACTTTCAGCAATATTCATCGCAAAACTGGTTTTACCCATTGACGGGCGTCCCGCAACAATAATCAGGTCACCGGGCTGGAAGCCCATCGTCATATCATCCAAATCACGGAAACCGGTGCTCAACCCTGTGAGCGCCCCCTTGGTCTGAAACAACTGATCAATACGCTCGACAGCCTCAGTTAACAACGGTCGAATCGCCTGAGGACCACCTGAGCTGGGCCTCTCATCACCAATCTTGAATACTTTGGATTCCGCCAAATCAATCAGTGTTGCACTGTCTCGGCCATCAGGGTTGAAGCCGCTGTCGGCTATTTCGTGGGCAACTGATATCAACTTTCGTACCGTCGCGCGCTCGGCGACGATTTGCGCATAGGCAAAAATATTGGAGGCAGTGGGGGTGTTATTAGCCAACTCTGAGATGTAGGCGATACCGCCGACATTTTCGAGCTCGTTCACCGAATCGAGCGCTTCGGCGATCGTAATGATGTCGAGCGGCTGGTTTTTTTCAACCAGATCTTCCATCACTCTGAAGACCACTCTATGGTCGCCGCGATAGAAATCATCGGCCGTGAGGGCCGAAGAAATTTTATCCCAGGCCATCTCATCGAGCATCAGACCACCAAGCACAGAGCACTCCGCCTCCAGTGAATGAGGCGGTACCTTTAACAGGCTGGTACTTGTGTCGTCTTCGGCAATGCTCAAGATCTACTCAGCTGTTTATGCTTACGGGACTTTACTCTTCAGGTACGAGGGTCAACTTCAATTTAACATTAACTTCCGTATGAAGGTGTATGTCAATTTCAAACTCACCTAATTCTCTCAGTGGACCTTCCGGAAGTCGAACTTCGCTTTTTTCAAGCTCGACGCCAGCGGCGTTAACTGCTTCAGCAACATCGCGGACGGTGATTGAGCCAAACAGCTTGCCTTCTTCACCCGCTTTCGCTGTGAGCGTGATATCAAGCGCACTGACTTTCTCGCCGCGGGATTCAGCAGCGGATTTCTTCTCATCGGCCACTTTTTGCAGTTCTGCGCGTCGGGCTTCAAATGTAGCAACATTATCAGCGGAGGCGACGACAGCCTTTTTCAGTGGTACGAGGTAATTACGCCCGTATCCGGCCTTAACTGTGACCTGATCACCCAGATCACCTAGGTTTGAAACTTTCTCTAATAGAATGACTTCCATCTTCTTATTCCTCTCGATCTAATCGAATTCGCTTTCTTAAATCTAACCAACTATCTGTTAACGCGATAAATGCCATTATCGGGTGTGTCAGCTGCGCCAAAAGCACCAGCATGATATACAAAATGACCAACCAATTACCGGCCATCGCTCTTGCAGCGACCAACCAGTGAACAAAACAAACGCCTGCAATCACCAGCGGTATCATGAGCAGCGGCACCCAACGTACTAATCCTATCGAACCAAAGGCTAAGCAAACAAGCAATAAACCCAAGGTACCTGCAGCGACAATCGGCGACAATCTCAGCTGGTGCATTTCCTGCTGAAACCCGCCTGGGTTGTAAAGTGCACTCTGCCACCATCTTGCCAGCGCAAGAAATGCAAACAATGCCACCCCTTGCCCCATCGCAAACAAACCCACCATCATACTTCGCATGCTAGCGAACCGCTCGTCTGTCTCGGCCGTTGTCAATGAAACGGCATTTTGGCCAGCCGCTTGGTCTGCTACCGTCAAATACAGCTCAGTGAACTGATCAAACGCTGATCCCGAAATGAAATCAAATAGCACACTACCCGTCGCTGCAATCACAACAATTGCACTCAAAATCAATTGCCAAGACACTGTTACACGTAACAGCCAAGCCAAGGCCGCGGAGCCAAGAAACGCAATTGCAGGACCCGGATCGCCGGTCAAATGAAGCAACATCGCGACCGGCAAACAACTCCAGAGCAACACAAATGCTCCTTCCGCTGGGCCCTTCCTTAGGATGACCAGACTGATAATGGCGATACTTAGCCAGTGCAGGAACGGAAGCGATGCACAAACAACCGCGATGCCTGTGGCCTCACGTTTGCCTCGCATCGCAAATCCGGCTAGTGCGCGCATACTAGGTTATCCGCAGATCGCCGATTATTTATGCGCGTCTGTATATGGCAACAACGAAAGATATCGCGCTCGCTTAATTGCTTTCGCAAGCTGACGCTGATATTTGGCCTTAGTTCCAGTGATTCGGCTAGGCACAATTTTCCCTGTTTCCGAAACATACTGCTTGAGCACTTCAATATCTTTGTAGTCAATTTCAGTGACGCCTTCAGCGGTGAAACGACAAAACTTTCTTCTTCTATAAAATCGTGACATAAATCCTCCGCTTATTCCGCTGCTGGGGTATCTGAAGTGCTGGCTTCAGCTTCCGTTTCATTGTCGACAGCTTCGGCTTTTGCTTCTGTGGCACCAGCCTGAGCTGTTGATGTTTCAGCTTCCTTGTTTGCGTAACGATCGTCCTTGTCCTTTTTCTGACGGCTCTCACGTTCAAGCTTCATGATAGGAGAGTCTTCAGTATCAGCACCCTTTCGCCCGATAACGATATTTCGCAATACAGCGTCGTTAAAGCGGAAAGCCGTGTTGATTTCTTCAAGGGTTTCTTTGCCGCATTCAACGTTGAGCAACGCATAGTGGGCTTTATGGATCTTGTTAATTGGATATGCCAACTGACGTCGACCCCAATCTTCAATTCTGTGGACGTTACCGCCGCCTTCTTTGACGATAGACGAGTAACGATCGATCATTCCTGGTACCTGTTCACTACGATCAGGATGCACCAGAAACACTACTTCATAATGTCTCATACAAGACTCCTCTTGGGTTAATGCTTCCAATGGCCGATTCACGCTGGCTTTGACCACCGGGGTGGTATCAAGTTAGCGTTAACCCGTCTCTGTGAAGCAAGGAGATATTTTGGGAGGCGGATTGTAGCGGGAGTTAAAAGGGATTACAACAATTCTCAGCGACACGCAGGGGCTCGCAAATCTCAAGTGCATGTCAGAAACAATGGTAAATTGAGCTAAGCCCGATTAATCGTGCTCAACCGTCCGATTTACGGGGTCTGCTTCAATCTCAGCTCTCAAAATTTGAAACTGTTCCTCAAGCCGCGCCAATAGATCCTTTTCCTTGTTGACGAGATTAATCATTTCGTAGGGGTCCTTGTTCACATTGAACAGAAATTTAGGGACCTCGTTTCTATCGAGAATCAGCTTGTGGTCACCCACCCGGTACGCCCACTCATTAACATCATCATCCTGGCCTGGCATATCGATGGTCCAGATCATCGGTTTTCGGTCTAGCTCTCTTCCTTCAAACGTTTTTGTAATCGATTGACCGTCAATCACTCGACCCTCTGGTAGCTCAATGCCAAGCATCTCGAGCAGCGTAGGCAGAACATCCAAACCATAGACCGGCTCATTCGATACAGAACCCGGTGCTATGACGCTGGGGTACCGCAAAATAGCCGGCACCCTGATACCACCTTCCAAAAGGTTGTCTTTTCTACCTCGGTAGCCACCCGTTTCACCGGCCATAAATAGTTCCCATGGCTTTCGAGACTCTCTTGTGACCGGTCCATTGTCGCTGGTGAAAAGCACAATTGTTTGATCATACACTCCCATGTCCTTCAGCTTTTTTATCACTTTGCCTACCTGGGCATCCAAATAACTGATATTGGCGTAGTACTCGCCTTGACCCCGGAACGGTAAATCGAGCCAATCCCAATGAAAAATATCAGGGTTCGTCTTTGCATGCGGCGTGATAAATTCAGCATACATCGTGAGAAATTCCGGCGTCGAAGCAACCGGCGTATGTACCTCTGAGAAAGGAACATACAAGAAGAATGGTGTATCCGCACGCTTCGTCTCCAGCCACTTCATGACTTCATTTGCAACAAGTTCACCGCTGAATGCGTTGGTTTCCCCCACTGCTAAACCGTTTCTAAAGTAATTATCGGGATACATTTTGCCAACGCGAGCAGAGCCATCACTGCTCGGCGCTTCAACCATCGAGTTTTTTACGAAACCACCCGGCATTACAAAAGCATAGTCAAACCCCATGTCTTCAGTCTGAGGGTGCTCTTTCATATGCATACCGCCGTTCAGATGAAGTTTGCCCATCACGGCAGTCGCATAACCTTGTTGTTTTAGCAGGTGTGCAATCGTGATTTCGTTTTTGCCGAGATACACGTCCTGACCCTCGGGTATCCAGGAACGAATGCCCGTTCGATAGGGTGTCCGCCCGGTGAGCAATCCGGCGCGCGAAGGAGAACACAGCGGGGCCGGCGCGTAGTACTGAGTATACTTAATACCCTCGTTGGCAAGTTGGTCAATATGAGGGGTTTTAACAACGGGGTGCCCATAACTCGAAAGGTCGCCATAGCCAAGATCATCAACATAAAAGATAACAACATTAGGTGACTGTGCATCGTCCAAACTACTCATACCGCGCTCGGCGAGTGCTGTTTGGCAGCAAAAAATAAAAGCTATAAAGAGGAGCACATTCAGCATATCACGGCTGCTCATACTGTATTTCCAGTATTCATGAAGCGATTTTCTGAATCATCGGCCCTAATCATAAACATTATCCTGAACCCTCTGTTGTCCAACCTAGCTGCATTTTGCAAGCAAACCAAACATTCGCTGAGTGGTTTTTCTGTCAGCTTAGCGTTCAGTGACGCCTTTGTTTTTGTACTTCATAAAGCGCAATACCCGCTGCAACAGAGACATTAAAGCCCAGATCAGCATTCACCATGGGAATTTTTACCAGGAAGTCACAGCATTTAGCCGTTTTCTGGCGAATACCCTTTCCTTCTGACCCCATCACGATCGCAATGTTGTCCTGCATATCGACTTGATGCAGCATTTGCTCTGTTTCTAATAGAGTACCCACGACCCAAACTTGGCGTTTTTGCAGTTGACCAATACACCGCGCTAAATTAACCACAGAAACCACGGGCACCAGCGATGCACCACCGGAAGCTGTTTTACTGGCTGCTTCGTTAAGTGGCGCACTTTTATCTTTGGGTACAATGATTGCATCGACACCCATACTCGCAGCACTACGAATACAAGCGCCAAGATTGCGGGGATCTGTTATGCCGTCTAATATCAACAGCAGCAAACGACTTGAATTGGCGTCATCGGCATTAGCAAGCCCTACACGACGATCAATCATTGAAAGAAGCGATTGCTCGTCCATCGCAATCGGCTGCGCTACCACGCCTGCACCCTGATGGTTCAGATCTGTTAGCTTATCGAATTCGCCGCTTGATATACGTTCAACTTTCACGCCTTTTTTTTGCGCAAGTGCCTGCAGCATCTCTAAACGCTGCGATAGCTTACCATCACGCAGCAATACACGATCTACCCCGGCGCTTCCTAACATCAACCGCGCATGCACTGAATTTATTCCGAACAATCTTTCCATTTATCTTCTTTTTCTCTTTTTACCACCTTTCGATGGACCCTGACTGCCTGAACTTTTTTTGCTTGCCTGCGACTTACTTCCCTTGTTAGAAGATTCTTTTCCGCCTACTTCACCGGATTTCATTTGTCGCTTTTTTGACGAAGTTCTTTTTGCAGGTTTGGTTGATGCCTTTTGCGTTGGTTTACGAGTAGACTTCTTTTTGCGCACTGAACGCCGGCCTTTCAAGGGGGAGTGCTCGACTAACTCAAAATCAATTTTACGCTCTTCGACGTTAACCCGAGCAATCTGTACCTGAACCTTATCGCCCATCCCAAAAGCACTGTGCGTACGCTCACCAACAAGTGACTGTTCAAATTCATCGAACTTGTAGTAGTCCCCTGCCAATGTGCTCACGTGCACCAACCCTTCTATGTAAACGTCTTTTAACTCCACGAAAAAGCCAAATTTAGTTACGCCAGTGATCACACCGGGTTGTATATCGCCAACATGCTCCGACAGAAAATCACATTTCATCCAGTCGAGCACATCGTAGACAGCGCTTTCTGCTCGTCGTTCTGCGTAAGAAGTATGCTCACCAAAAGCAATCACTTCTTCATTATTGTAGGGATAGAACTGGCGGTCGTCCTTCAAACTTGATGTTTTTACAAGCTGGCTTGCTTGATCACCGTGAATGATTGACTTAATGAGCCTATGCGTCAGTAGATCCGGATATCTTCGAATGGGTGATGTGAAGTGAGTGTATTCTTTATAAGCTAGGCCAAAATGGCCCTTGTTTTCTGGCTGATACACGGCCTGTTTCATACTGCGCAGTAGTGCTATTTGCAATACCTGACCGTTCTCTCGATGCTTGAGTTGATCCGTGATTTGCCTGAAATCTTTCGTTTCAATGGGGTTACCCGCGGTGAAGGTCACACCAAACCTTGCGAAAAACTCCGCCAAATACTCTACCTTTTCCTGCTCCGGCGCTTCGTGCACCCGAAACAACCCAAGTGTTTGTTTTCCCTGTTTAGCAACTTTACTCGCATCACTCGACACCTGCCGGGAGATAAACCTGGCGGCTGCGACGTTAGCGCACAACATCGCTTCTTCAATAATCTTGTGGGCGACATTTCGTGAACGAACTTCAATACTTTCAACTCTGCCTTCTTCATCAAATTGGAACAGCGGCTCTGTTGACTCAAACTCAAGTGCGCCTCGCGCTTCTCTTCGAACCACCAGCGCCTTGTAGAGTTGGTGAAGCTCTTCGATGCATGGAACAAGTGCAGGCTTGTGAAAATCGTGTTTGATCTCTGATGACCGGCTCTCTAACAAGGCACCTACCTGCGTGTAAGTGAGTCTAGCCGCCGATTTGATAACGCCCTCATAAAATACATATTTACTCATTCGTCCCTGAGCCGAAATGGTCATCTCACAGATCATCGCTAGCCGATCTACATCGGGTTTCAGGGAGCACAAACCGTTGGACAGTTTCTCCGGCAACATGGGTACGACATATTGGGGAAAGTAGACAGACGTACTTCTTTCATAAGCTGCTTTATCAAGCTCAGAGCCTATATCAACATAGTGCGCAACATCCGCAATCGCAACGTAAAGACGCCAACCGCCACCCCGCTTAGGCTCACAATAAACGGCATCATCAAAGTCACGAGCATCTTCACCGTCGATAGTGACAAACGGGATCTTCCTCAGGTCAAGCCTCTGCTTGCTGGCAACCGACGGGACTGTGCTGGGCATCGCATCGATCTGCGCCATCAAACCTTCTGGCCAATCGACCGGAATATCATGATTACGCAGTGCAATCTCAACTTCCATCGCAGGCGTCAGATGATCACCCAGCACCTCAATAATTTTTGCGGTGACATGACCATGTTGACTTGGCTGATCAATGACCTCGACAACAACAATCTGGTCGGGCTTGCCCTGAAGCTTCTTCACATAGGCATCGCTACTGGCGTCAGCACCTGTCAACATGACCTCGTGATTGATGCGGTTGTTCAACGGCTCAAGGAATGAGAATTTTCCTTCGTAGTAAATACGACCGACAAGTTGTCGGGTATTTCGCTCCAACACGCTCACAATCTCACCTTCCGGCCGGCCGCGTCTATCTCTGCCCCGGATTCTTGCTTGTGCCTTGTCACCGTGGAACACTGTTTTCATCTGCCTTTCGGTCAGAAAGATATCCTCCTCGTCACCAGGGCGAAGTAGGAAGCCATATCCATCGGGATGAGCAGACACCTTGCCTGCGATCATTTCCAATTTCTGTGCGATGGCATAAACATTTCTGCGGTCTACAACTAGCTGGCCATCACGAACCATGGCGCGCAATCGTGCTTCAAGCACAGACCGGCGTTCAGCATTCTCAAGCTCAAGGGTTTTCGCCAGTCGTTTTAAACTTGCTGGCACACCAAAGGCCTCTAGCGTCGAGAGTATGTGCTCTCTGCTAGCGATCGGTTGGTCGTACTTTTCGGCTTCACGCCGTTGGTATGGGTCTTTCTTCAAAATTAGTTTCTTCTCTTAATTAGTCTCAGGGTTCACACCCTGTATATTGTTAACTGCAATCGGTTATTGCTGCATTGTATGCGGATGTGCTTGTCGACATTGTGCACTCTAACCCTCTTTTCGCTTCAACGTTGGATATTCCGGTCTCCTGCCTTGGCGTTATTCAATCAAACCGCGGTAAATATGGCTGTTAATTGCTTCTATCATTGACAGCAATGGTGGGTCTTAGTACCCTTTCGCGTCCTCAAAGCCGAGGTGGTGAAATTGGTAGACACGCTAGCTTCAGGTGCTAGTGGGGGCAACCCCGTGGAGGTTCAAGTCCTCTCCTCGGCACCACCTCAAACCTCGTTTTCGGCGCTATCCTGGAGGCCGGAACGCCGGACCGTCAAGTCCTCTCCTCGGCACCACTTCAACACTGATTTTCGGCGCTACCGCTTACACTCTTGCGTGCGGGTTATTTTAGTCATCAATGAGGCGCTGCAATTTTACCAAATTGCAAAATGACCCTTACCCGCCTACCTCAGGCGGAGAGAAAATCAGACACAGCAGTCACATAGGCACTAAAGTTTTCCCGCCGGACGTTATGACCCGCATCAGGAATATGGCAGGCCTCAAAATTGCTGTTTTCTGACAAGATACTATCGACAACCGCTTGCTTGAGCATGCCATCCCTTTTGCCGTCAGCATAAACCAGCAAGGCCGGGCATTGGATCTTTGGTATGTTCAGGCGCCAGTCACTATATTTCAGTCCTTCTAGCGCCAGTTCGCCAACCTGAAGATTAGACTGAACCCAGTCCGGAAAATCATCGGCATGCCATCGGGGGTGCTGTTTGTGCCCCAGTGCAAGTATGTCCTCTTTCGACATCTCTTTCATGGAAGCGAGATATTGCTTGAAACCTTCGCGCCGCTTGTTCGCGCTCTCCTCGCTTTCGTTACCCGGATTCTCGGACCAGGGAGGATCTTCAAGCACTATTCTTGCGACAAGTTCCGGATAATTTGCGGCCAAACCCGCCACCGTACCGGCGCCCATGGAATGGCCTATTGCCATAGCAGGTTCGAGCCCGAGGTGTTTGATCACAGAAGCCAAGTCATCCACGAGATCAGACGAATCACCAATCCCCTGGCCAGACTGCCCATGATTACGGGCATCCACCATCACAATATTGAATGATGACTTGAGTTTTTCGACCACGCGGGCCCAACAGAGACCGTTGTCTGTGAAGCCATGTGCCAATACAAGCGCAGGTTTATCAGTCACGCCGGTTCGATAGAAATGGATTGGTACGCTTCCCGTCGTTACCTCTCCTTCAGTCCAACTATCCATTTTGATCCCCGATACGTTTCCCCAAAATAATTCTCTTAGAAATGACGATCCTCAGAACAAGTCACCAGCAAACCTTGCTGCATTCTGAGGTTACAAAGTTGAAAGCACAAGCGCTTACACGGAGCGATGAACACAGGGGCTTTGTCGCTATACCAACCATTACCGTGAAAGTAAGCGCCCACTTCAGAGGTATCAGCACGCCGGCAACAATAACACTTCTCAAAGGTTATATGCCGTCGTCGCTTAATCAGACGATATCCGTCCGGTCGTCGACACGTGATTGGATTTCTATCCTTCGCACCATCAGTATCTTGACGCCGGCCAGCGGCTTGGCAGATGACTCAACTTTATTCAAACTTAAAAGAGCTGATCGATTACCATGGTATGTTCACGATCGGGGCCGGTAGAGACAATTGCGATCGGAACACCACAGGTTTCTTCAATGCGATCTAGGTAGGCTCTGGCGTTAGCCGGCAGGTCATCGAGCACTTTCGCCCCTTCAGTCGTTTCATTCCAGCCTGGCATTTCCTCGTAGACCGGCACCGAATCCCCCGCAGCGTTGGTTTCGTAGTCAACACAAAGCGAGACGGTTTCTAACCCATCCATCACGTCAAGCTTAGTAATACACAGACCTGATATGCTATTAATCTGGATAACACGTTTCAGTGCGTAGGCATCAAACCAACCGCACCTTCTGGGTCTACCGGTCGTTGAACCAAATTCGTGACCACGCTTAGCGAGTCTGCTACCCACAGCATCGAATAGCTCAGTAGGGAAAGGCCCGGAGCCGACCCGCGTGGTGTAGGCTTTGGTGATACCAAGGATATAGTCGAGATCCAGTGGACCGACACCACAACCTCCGCCGATTGCACCCGCGGTGGTATTGGAGGAAGTCACATAGGGATAAGTGCCTTGGTCGATATCAAGTAACGCGCCCTGAGCGCCCTCAAAGAGCACATTCGCGTCCTGTTTAGCCAGCTCACCGAGTCTGCTGACAACATCTGAAACCATCGGCTTAATTTCGTCTGCAAACTTAAGAGAGGCATCAAGCGTCTCACTCATGCTGACGGGCTCGGTCTTAAAATACTTTTCGAGCACAAAATTGTGATAGTCCATTACCTCTTCAAGCGATGTCTTAAATTTCTCAGCATTGAACAAGTCCGCAACTCTGAGCCCACGCCTCGAGACTTTATCTTCATAGGCTGGACCAATACCCCTTCCGGTTGTACCGATTTTTTTGTTGCCGCGCACGTTTTCACGCATCAGGTCGAGAGAGATGTGGTGCGGCAATATCAGTGGACAACCCGGACTGATAGTTAAGCGATCTCGCACATCAACACCGGTGGCTTCGAGCTTTTCGATTTCAGTCATCAATGCAGGTATCGATAAAACCACGCCGTTGCCGATCAAACACTCAACATGGCTGTGCAAAATACCTGATGGAATTAGATGGAGGATGGTTTTTTCACCGTTAACAACCAACGTATGGCCTGCATTGTGTCCACCCTGGAAACGTACAACCGCAGCGACGTTTTCCGTGAGTAAATCGACAACTTTGCCTTTACCCTCATCACCCCAGTGTGTACCTACAACAACTAAATTCTTACCCATTAGACCTATCCATCATGCAGTTCCAAAATCCTGATTCAAATATCAGCTTTTTCTCTTACGAGAGTCGCCACTCACCATCTTTGTTAGTTAGTTCAAGGTCACATGACTGGCCTTCAGCAAGTGATTCAAGAACGATGTAACCCTCTTTTCTCAATTCGGCCGCTTTTTTCCAGCGACTTTTCTCTCTTGCGCTATTGTTCGCGGGTTTCGCCAACACACGCTTTCCTTCTTTCTGATTGAAATCCACTACACCGAGCAGTGCTTTCGCGTCCATGTCGAAGCCGGTAGCTGATCGTGCACGCCCAAATACTTCACCTACATCGTCGTAACGACCACCCTTGGCGATGCATTGCCTCTCGCCTTCGATGTAACCGGCGAAAACAATACCCGTATGATAGCCATACCCTCTGAGCTCACTAAGATCGAAATAGACATCGATGTTTTCGAATCGATCGGTGATCGCTCCGTGCAACTTTGCTAGGTTTTCCAACCGTGCTTCAATCTGGGCAGCCCCGCTAAACAGCTCAAGAGCATCTTCGATAATCGCTGACGTACCACAAAGGGTCGGGAGCGTAACAAGCTGCTCGCAAAGCTTTGCTGGGAGTCCCAGCTGGCCTGCTTGTACTTTGAGGCTCGCCACAGACTTTTGCTGAATCAGGTCGAAAAGCGCGTTCTCGTCTTTTTCTGCCAGCTCGACATTTCTCATCAGCTCCCTAAAAATGCCAACATCACCCAGCTCAAGGTGGATCGCTGTCACACCCAACGTGCGAAGGGATTCAATCATCAGGCTGACTATTTCAAGGTCACCGTCAGGACCAGGAGAGCCAAACAGTTCAGCTCCCAATTTTAAGGGCGCTCTGGACGCGAGCATATTCTCCGGTTTTGTCTGCAGGGCCGTACCGGCATAACAAAGACGTGTGATACCCGATTGATTGAGGCTGTGTGCATCCATTCGCGCCACCTGCGGCGTAATATCCGCGCGAATACCCAAGGTTCGGCCAGAAATTTGATCTGTGACCTTAAATGTTTTCAGATCAAGATCACTTCCGGACCCCGTCAATAATGACTCAAGAAACTCTATCATCGGAGGTATGACGTACTCGTAACCCCAACTGCCATAGAGGTCCAACAGTCTTCGACGAATAAATTCCAGATTCAGGGCATCTGGCGGTAGTACTTCGTCTACGCCGTCGGGAAGGAGCCACCGAATGTTGCTGCTCATGTTCCACGCTCACTCTGAATGGAGTTGGATAGTCAAAAATGGGCCTTGTTAGCCAATTTTGCAATTCAAAAAAAAACCGGAAGTAGAACCTCCGGTTTTGTGAATCTTACACTATTTTTACTGTTTACTATTATTCAAATAGCTAAAAAAGTCGCTATCCGGATCAACCAGCAATACATCGCCTTTATTTGAGAAAGTTTTTTGGTAGGCAGCCATGCTTCTGTAAAACTTATAAAACTCTCTATCCTTGCCATAAGCGCTCGCATAAATCGATGCTGACGTCGCATCACCTGAGCCACGAATCTCTTCGGCTTCGGAATATGCCTCTGCGAGAATGATCTCTCGCTGCTTGTCTGCATCAGCGCGTATTCCTGCACCTAGTTCATAACCCTGCGCGCGGTGTTCTCGGGCTTCAATATCACGCTCGGTGTTCATTCGAGCATAAACTGACTGGCTCACGTCCGTCGGCAGGTCGATTTTCTTGACCCTGACATCAACAACCTCAACGCCGAGTTCAATTCTGGCAACTTCGTCCAGTTGCTCCGCGAGATTCGTCATCAATTCATCACGCTCGCCAGAGACAACCTCGTGCAAGGTGCGATTACTGATTTCATTACGCAGACCGTTATTGATCCGTTGACGCAGAAGACCTTCAGCGCGCCGAGTATCACCTGCGGTCGCGGTGTAAAAGCTTTGCGCGTCGTTCACCTTAAATTTAGCGAACGAGTCGACCATCACCGCTTTTTTCTCGAGGGTCAAAAATCGTTCGGCTGTAATGTCCAGCGTCAAAACCCTTGCATCAAATTTTCGCACTTCGTTGATAAACGGCTTTTTCAAATGCAGACCTGGCTCAATGTCAGCTCGAACAACGCGACCAAATTCAAGCAGCACAGCGCGTTCTAGCTCAGTAATAATAAACACCGAGTTCACGCCAACAAGGCCGAGTATAAAAACAATCACTGCCATCACTAATATTCTTGCAGACATCTATCTGTCCCTCCTGTTAGCAGAACGTCGATTATTATCATTGGTGCTCTGAGTGTTCGGCACCACAGACGTCGAGTAACCTGAATTACTGTTGTTTTGGGTCTGATTGATCAGCTTATCGAGCGGCAGATACAACAGATTATTGCCGCCTTCAACGTCTACCATTACCTTGGTACTGTTGGACATTACCGCTTCCATCGTATCTAGGTACAATCGCTCCCTAGTGACTTCTGGTGCAAGCTCATATTCAGCGTAAAGCGCGTTGAATCGAGCTGCTTCACCACGGGCTCTGGCGATCACCCTCTCTTTATAACCCAGAGCCTGTTCAACCAGCCTTTGCGCCTCACCTCTCGCTTCGGGTACCACTTGGTTGGCGTAAGCTGTTGCCTCGTTCTTTTCACGAACCTCATCTTCTCGTGCCTTAATTACGTCGTCAAACGCAGCACGAACAGCATCGGGTGGTGCTGTTTCATCTATCACAACCTGCGTGACCTCTATGCCTGTTGTGTAGCGATTCATGTAAGTCTGTATTCTGTCTTTCACCTTGATACCAAGTTCAGCACGACCTGAAGTCAGTACATCATTCATCAAAGCGCTGCCAACTTCGTGTCTTAACGCGCTTTCAGTTGACTGATACAAGCTCTGTACCGGATTGCTCACCCGCAGCAAATATTCTTTCACGTCGCTGACAACATATTGCACCTGCATGTTTACCTTTACGATATTCTCGTCTTCGGTAAGCATCTCGGAGTTGTGCTGGATGGATTTCACGTCTGTGACACTCTCAAACATCACCTGATCGACGATGGGAGGGTTCCAATGCAACCCAGGTAATAGAATTTCATCATTCACCTTACCCAATCTGAGCACAACTCCCCTTTCCTTCTCGTCGAGCGTATACACGCCGCTCAATGCCCAGCCTACTATCGCTAGAATGATCAAGCCGCCGATCATACCGGAGTTCATCTTAAGACTGCTGCCGCCACCGGAGCCACCGGAGCCACCGCTCTTACCACCAAACATTTGGCTTAAATTATTCTGCAGCTTCTTAAACGCCTCATCTAGATCTGGCGGGCCCTGATCGTTTTTGTTGCCCCAAGGATCTTTGTCACCCTGGTTATTGCCACCCGGCTCATTCCAAGCCATATTCGTCTCCGTTTACTTTTTCGGGGGAAGTCTGTCATTTTCCCACTATTAATAAAAATAATCCCAGTTATTTTGGTTTTTATGTCCCGACTACTGCCGCGACGAAAACCTGCTCAGCAGGCGATTTAAGCGATGTTCCTCAATTCGGACATGCATATAAATCATCCCGTCATCTTTCACCTCTTCCTCTAACACTGCATCAAGATCAAACAACGCAGATCTTAACTGCCCCTCCGCTGGATTTAGCTTCAGCCAAGGTTCCACAACATCGTGCGACAACCTCTGACTCAATGCTTCAATCAGTTCTGGTATACCCTCCCCGGTAAGGCTTGAAACCCATACCCTGGTTGGTTGGCCGTCTGCATCGCGATCAACGCGCGGACCCTCCTCGATCAGATCAATCTTGTTGTAAATAAGCAGCTGAGGCACATCACTTGCTTTGATCTCTTCGAGCACAAGGTCCACCTCGGTCATCTGCAAATCTCGTTCATCGGACGACCCGTCGACAACATGAACAATTAGATCTGACTGTTTTACCTCTTCCAGCGTTGCTCTGAAAGCATCCACCAGACCATGCGGCAGCTGCCTTATAAACCCCACCGTGTCGGTCAAAATCGCCTTACCGATTATCGGCAACTGAAGCTCCCTTAACGTCGGATCCAAGGTCGCAAAAAGCTGATCAGCAGCGTGCACATCGGACTCGCATAGCCGGTTGAACAATGTCGACTTTCCGGCATTAGTGTAACCTGCCAAAGAAACCGTCTTCACATCAGCACGTTGTCTAGATCGTCTGTTTTGTGCCCGCTGTTTTTGCACTCGCTGCAAACGCTGGCTCACATGCTTTATACGATCGCTAATCATTCTTTGGTCAGCTTCTAGCTGAGTTTCTCCCGCACCTGTGACACCGATCGCGGCACCCTGCCCTCGACCAGACCCACCTCTTTGGCGATCGAGGTGCGTCCACCCGCGAACGAGTCGCGTTGAAGCGTGCTGGAGTTGAGCGAGCTCCACTTGGAGCTTGCCCTCATGGGTTCGCGCCCGCTGCGCGAATATTTCAAGAATAAGACCCGTGCGACCAAGAATACGACACTCCAGAAAAGCTTCTAGATTCCTTTCTTGGGTTGGCGTAAGATCCTGATCGAAGATGATCAGCCCTGCCTCGTCTTCCTGAGCTTGGGCTTTAATCTCTGCTAGTTTTCCGGAACCAATATAGGTTTTTGGATCCGGATTTCTCTTTCGCGCAACGAGGTATCCAACAGGCACCAACCCGGCTGAAAGCACTAGTTCATTGAGCTCCTGCGGCGTTGAATCATCTTGCTGAATATGGACAAGAAAAGCCTGAGTGCCAAATTCGGGTCTGTCAAAAAACAATCGTTAATCCTGCAAGAGTCAAGCGTTTCCACCTTCCTCAACTTCGTCCCCTGTCATTGTAGGCATCTTCACATTGCGGGAAGGGACAACGGTTGAAATTGCTGACTTGTATATCATCTGGCTAACTGTGTTTCGCAACAAAATCACAAACTGATCAAAAGACTCTATTTGTCCTTGAAGTTTGATGCCGCTCACCAGATAAATTGAAACTGGGATCCGATCTTTACGCAAAGCGTTTAAGAAAGGGTCTTGTAATGATTGCCCTTTTGACATTTTTTGAGTCCTCCATGTGCCCAACCAACCGTTGGGCGAGTCGATAAACCGACGAAAAATGGTGCTCCGAATGACCTGCGAGACTGGCTCATCTCTTCCTCGGCCCGGCACCTAGTGTAGTATTTCTAGCAGACGATCAGTCCATGTCGCCGCGTTAACTTAATATGCTGCTTGCTTGTATGATTTTCAAGGCCTCATTAACTTCGGGAAACGGAATCTCTTTCAAGTTGCTCCAGCCCCTGAGCCAGGTGAATTGCCGTTTGGCTAATTGCCGGGTTGCAATGATCGCGCGCTCTTGCATGGCTTTCCGATCAACCTCACCCTCGAGGTACTGCCATACCTGCCTGTAACCTACTGATTTTATTGAAGGCAATTCGGCGTTGAGATCATACTTCTCGCGTAAATGCTCAACTTCTTCGATAAAACCGTCCTTAATCATTTGCTCAAAGCGGGCTGCTATTATTCGATGAAGATCAGCTCTGTCCGACGGAATAATCGCCAACTGACAAACGCTAAAGGGCAAAGAGACTAGATTCTGCTGCTTTTTATGCAGCTGCGTCATACTCTCTCCCGTCAATTCCCAAATTTCGAGCGCCCTTTGCAGCCGCTGCGGATCATTAGGATGGATTCTGGCAGCAGATTCGGGGTCAACCTCAGCCAGCCGTTGATGAACTTTTTGCCAACCGCCTGTTTCGGCTTCCCGTACAATTTTTTCGCGAATTGCGCTATCTGCAGCCGGCATCGAAGCAATACCCTCAATCAACACCTTGAAGTAAAGCATGGTTCCACCCACCAGCAATGGAATGTTTCCCCTTTCGCTAATCGCTGACATTAACGTCAACACTTCAGATCTAAAATCAGCAGCTGAATAGACTTCATCCGGGTTTCTGATATCCACCAAATGATGTGGATACTGTCGAAGTATCTCTGCGTCAGGCTTCGCCGTGCCTATATTCATGTCACGATAAACCAACGCCGAGTCAACGCTTACAAGTTCCACCGGCAGATGAGATGTCAGCTTCATCGCCAGATCGGACTTCCCTGACGCCGTGGGACCCAGCAGGAATATCGCTGGAGGCTGAGTATTAGCCATCGAAGCACACCAACATTATTGACCGCGCAGAAAAAGAGAATCGAGTGCGTGCATGGACAACTCCGTCCATGTCGGTCTGCCGTGATTACATTGACCACTTCGCTCGGTTGCTTCCATATCACGCAATAAACCATTCATTTCAGGGATTGTTAATCTTCGATTTGCCCGAACAGAGCCATGACAGGCCATGGTAGAAAGCAATTCATCCCTGTGCTGCTGAATTCGATTGCTCGAACCCAGTTCGACGAGGTCAGATATCACATCTTTAACAAGGCCTTCCGCATCGGATTTTGCAAGAATGGCTGGAATGGATCTAACGACTAATGACTCTTCAGAGGCTTGCTGTAGTTCAAACCCTAAGGCGTCCAACTCACCGCTGAAATCCATCGCTACCGTACATTCTTTTTCACTCAGCGCCAAAGATAAAGGCACTAGCAATGGCTGCTTTTTCATACCTTCACTGTCACTTGCTCTTTTCATCCGTTCATAGGTGATTCGCTCGTGGGCGGCGTGCATATCAACAATGACCAGACCATTCGTATTTTGGGAAAGGATATAGACACCATGAATTTGTGCTACGGCATAACCGAGAGGCGGAACAGAATCATCGGTCGTTTCAGGCAGACCTTCCGGACTTGTTTGATCACCGCTTACACCCAGCAAATTACCATAATGGTTGAGCTGTTCACGCACATTGTTACTGGAAGCACCGCCAGAGGGTTGAAAAGCCGACCCAAAAGGTGAGGCACCATGAAGCGCATTACCGGAGGTCAAGGGCATATAACCCTGCGTTGGATTGTTTTGCATGCCTGCGCCCGGCGCACCCATGCCACTCATCGCGGTTGCATCAACAGCGGAACCATATCCCTCATCGCTTGCTGGCCTGACATCAGCTAATGCACTGTATATCGATTTAAACAAAAAACCGTGTACCTGCTGGCTATCTCTGAACCGAACCTCGTGTTTGGTCGGATGTACATTCACGTCGACCAGCTTAGGGTCTATTGAAAGGAATAATGCGAATACCGGATGACGTCCGTGAAACAACACATCCTGGTATGCTTGCTTGATCGCGTGACTAACCAGCTTGTCGCGGATAGAGCGACCGTTAACATAAAAATATTGTTGGTCTGCCTGACTTCTTGAATAGGTAGGCAGGCCTATCCAGCCTCTAATGCTTAATTGTCTACCAGGCGCATCACCCTCATACGACCGCTCCATGTAGATCGCATTCTCCATAAAGCCTTTCCCGAACACCGCACCTACGCGCCTCTCTGCATCGGAACCAGCACCAACAGCGGCAAAATGCCGGGATTGTTTTCCGTTGTGGCTTACATTGATGGTCACCTGCTGATGGCTCAGGCTAATCTTACGCAAAACCTCTTCAATTTTTTGTAACTCAGTTTTTTCCGTACGCAAAAATTTTCTTCGCGCCGGTGTGTTGTAAAATAAATCTTTTACTTCTACCGTCGTACCCACTGGATGGGGAGCGGGCACTAACTCGGGCGTCATCAAACTGCCGCCCACGGTGACTTGCCAAGCAGTGTCTTCGGCATCGTCAGACTCGGCATCTGCTGCGGCTTTTCGTCGACTCGTCATGGTCACTTTCGCGATCGATGCAATACTAGCCAGCGCCTCACCTCGAAAGCCCAGCGTATCGATGGCTTCCAAATCATCAACGACTTCGATCTTACTTGTCGCGTGGCGACTCATCGCAAGCGTTAGGTCTTCTCGGTAAATACCATCGCCATCGTCTCGAATACGAATGAGCTTTGTACCTCCAGCTTCGAGATCAATATCCATGCGGGTGCAGTGAGCGTCCAGCGCATTTTCCACCAACTCTTTTACCACCGATGACGGGCGCTCTACTACCTCGCCCGCGGCAATTTGATTAGAGAGTCTTGGGTTTAATTGTTTTATTCGCATGACGGATTTCCAGAGACCAACAAGCTTATCGCTAACTGTTGGGGATTCTTAACAATTGACCTATTTTTATCGTGTCATTCACCAGCCCGTTTGCCCGCTTGAGCTGCGTAGCAGAGACACGGTGTTTTAACGCTATTTCTGACAAGGTATCGCCACGAACGATTTTGTAAGTCTCTACACCTTCGGTTCGATTACCCTGCTTCCGCCAGGCAATAAAAGACCCTGCCGGCGGGTTGGACTCAATATAACGTTTTACACCTAAAAAAATCGCATTGGCCATTTTCTGTTGGTGTGCACTGGATCTTAGCTTACGGGCTTCTGCTGGGTTAGAAATATACCCTGTTTCTATGAGTAAAGATGGAATGTCCGGTGATTTCAGCACGAGGAATGCCGCCTGCTCTACCCTTGGCTTGTGCAGTTTGTTAATCGGTTTGATGGCATTGAGCACTTCCTGTCCCATATCCAGACTGGCCGCAAGACTTGCGGTCATCGATAAATCCAGCAGCACACCGGCCAGCAAATCGTCCTTGTCATCAAGGCTCACCGCCCCAACACCCCCGATTAGATCCGCCGAATTTTCCTTTTCCGCCAGCCATCTGGCCGTTTCGCTGGTCGCACCTTTTTGTGATATCGCATAAACAGAGGCGCCACTTGCTTCTGCCGTTTTGAATGCATCCGCGTGAATCGACAGGAAAATGTCGGCTTGTTGCTGCCTTGCGATTTCGGTTCGTTTTCGATGCGCGAGGTAGTAGTCTCCTTTTCTTGTCAGCACTGACTTGAAACCCGGTTCCTTCTCAAACAACAGGTGAAGCTTCTTTGCGATCGCAAGCACAGCGTTCTTCTCGTAAAAATTACCCTTGCCTATCGCGCCGGGGTCATCGCCTCCGTGACCGGCGTCTACCGCGACGACAACATCCCGCATTTGCTTGGAAATGCGGTCTACCTGCTTTGATATCGGGGTGATCTGTTGTGCTACTTCATAAAGATCAATAACGAGTCGATGGCCATATTGAAGAATCGGTTGGAGCACAAAGCTTCTGGGTTTTACCTGTTCATCTAGCTCAAGAACGACCCTTAGGTCATGGGCGTTTCGAGCTGCCGTTCTCATACCCTTGATGGGCGTGCCTCGATAATTGAGATTTTCAATAATTTTTTTCGCTCGCTCGGAACCCAGCTTCGCTTTCTCGATGTCAATCACCAGACGCTTGGGATTACTGAGTGAAAACAGTGTGTGCTGAACCGGTTGGGATAAGTCTAGGACGATTCGCGTGCGTTCCGGGGAAGGTCGCACTCGGATACTCTCAATCGTCGCCTGATCATTCGAGGCCGCAGTGATATCCGCTGTCCAGACCAATGGCGCGAGCAGCAACAGCTTAATAGCCACCCGCAATCGTCTGCGCGTGCGGCGCATCACACCTGTCTGTGTCGCTCTATTCATAAATTTCTGCAAAAAGGTCAGAATGACGACCTCACCGGTGATTCCCTCTGATTATCCGCGTTCTGGCCCGCAAAATCGACTGCTGAGAGGCGTTTCCTGACTTACTCAATTTTTTTGGCGTTGGTCAGCTCAATGAGTATCCGTTCACCCCTTTTGGTTTTTGACTCAATGCGGGCCAAGCGGCCAAGACCCATAAGTGTTAATTCAACAATCAAATCGCATTCCGGTAAATAACCCCGTCCTTTCTCAGGCCATTCAATAAGACAAAGTGGCTCACCTTCAAAGAAATCATCGAACCCGATGTACTCAAGCTCCTCTGGATCCTCAAGTCTATAGAGGTCGAAGTGATAAATTTTTTGACTGCCAATGACGTAGGGTTCAACGAGCGTGAAGGTAGGGCTTTTAACAGCGCCGGTGTGACCCATTGCACGCAGCATGCCACGAGATAGCGTGGTCTTGCCCGCGCCTAACTCTCCATCAAGAAACACTGTGCCGCGGCCATCGAGCAACGCCGCTAATGCGGCACCGAGATCCGTTGTGGATGCTTCGTCAGGCAAATCAAATTCAAGGTTCATTTCTCTACCCCTGACGCTCGGCATGTGTTTTCTGAACCCAAACTAACTATATTCATTGGCAAGTTTTCTTAGTTGCGGCATCAGATCAGTGGCAACAAGCCCTCGCTCACCTGCCACCGACACGGCTCGGTCCCCGGCCACGGCATGCATCATCACCGCCAGTCTTGCCGCATCACCAATCAATAAGCCTTGTCCTAGCATAGCGCCAACAACCCCCGACAACACATCACCCATTCCCGCAGTGGACATCCCTGGATTTCCATGCGGGCAGAGCCACATCTCACCACCGTCACTAATGAGCGAGCCGGCTCCTTTCAGAACGACAGCGCCGCCGAGATAACACTGAAGCAATTCACACATCGCAAAACGGTCCGTAGCTGCCCGTTCTATTTTACCTAACGTCTCGAGCGTCGCTTTATCACCTGATTCGGCCTCTAGAGCGGTAAGTAACTTTGAAGCTTCTCCTGGATGCGGTGTCAGAACCCAGTTCTCACGCTTCTCAAATCCGGCTGAGAGTAAATTCAAACCATCCGCATCAATGACCATGGCTCTTCCATTTCTGCTGGTCACTTCCATTACGGTATTAAACATTTCCCGAGACCACTGAGATTTTCCAAGGCCAGGACCCAAAACAACTACCGAGCTTTGTTCAACCATCACTGCGAGGGCTTCAATACCGCTTGCGGAATCAACCTGATCTGCTTCAGTTGCGATTCCACGTA
>ENA-ORDA01000542-ORDA01000542.1-marine-metagenome-genome-assembly--contig:-NODE-542-length-37309-cov-4.672513_pt1 | contig 37309 bp, 30 predicted proteins | sample MGYA00237778_ERZ508506 | MGnify/ENA primary metagenome ERZ508506 (study PRJEB26177, sample SAMN06267891) | marine metagenome | isolation source: Monterey Bay, California, USA | place: Pacific... | reverse complement strand
TTATCCCTTAACCAGTCATCGTTGTAGACTTTTCCAAGATACGGATTTCCAGCATCGGGAAGAATGACAACAATCCTCGCCTTTTCTCCCGCTTTATCGTGTTCTGCAGCAATATCTAGTGCAATCTGTAAAGCTCCACCGCATGAACCACCGCAGAACAGTCCCTCTTGCTTGGCCAGACGTCGAGCCATTCTGAAACAAATCTCGTCATCGACCATTCGAATTTCATCAATCACTGAGAAGTCAGTCGCCGTTGGAATAAAGTCTTCACCAAATCCTTCAACTTTGTATCCATGAGGAACACCCATGGTTCCATCTTCAAACCATTGTTTGAGAATTGACCCCTCTGCATCGACTCCAACTATTTTTGGAGCGACTTTGTCGTTTTCTTGTGCTTGCGCCTTTAGATATTTACCACATCCTGTTATTGTACCTCCAGTACCCATAGTTGCGACAAAGTGGGTAATATCACCTTGCGTCTGTTGCCAAAGTTCCGGCCCAGTTGAATGAATATGGGCTTTTGGATTTGATTGGTTTGAATATTGGTCAGGATACCACGCTCCTTCAATCTCCTTACTCAATCGCTCTGCGACCATGTAATATGAACGAGGATCTTCTTTTTCAACCGCGGTCGGACAAATTTCAACTCTTGCGCCCAAAGCACGTAGTAAGTCGATTTTCTCTTTCGCCATTTTATCAGGCATTGTGAATACACACTTGTATCCCCTTTGTGCTGCAACCATCGCTAGTCCAATGCCAGTATTACCGCTGGTCCCTTCAACAATGGTTCCACCGGGCTTAAGCCAACCTTTTTCTTCTGCTTCTAGGATCATGGCAAGGCCGATTCGGTCTTTGATTGAGCCACCAGGACTACAACGTTCGAGTTTTGCCCACACTTCGGAGCCAGATAAGTCAGCAGTCACCTTGTTCAATCGAATGAGAGGAGTGTGACCAATCGCTGAAACTACATCTTCGTAAACGCCATGAGGAAGTGCCATGTTGAACGCCAATTAATTCTGGTTCATCAGGCTTTTTAAATTCAATTTAATGTATTAGAGGCTAATTGGGGACTAAATATTTCATAGAAGCGTAGTTGTTTGTTCATCCCAAGATGATTATGATAAACACCAACTATGTGAGAATTAAGTTAACAAGGGGTTGAGACACAGAAACTTATTCAGATTAATTCCATACAATTTTTACCTTTGGAGTAAAACCTCCCGGAGTAAATAACATAAGAGAATCATAATACAGGTCATCTAATGAAGTCTCATACTACAACGGCCAAATTCATCCATTGGCTATTCATCGTTCTCTATGTGTATGGTATCTTCAAACAAGTGAACCAATTAGAAGACCTTGAAGATAATCAACTTCTACTATTCGAGATTATTTTCGCCAGTATTTTTCTCATCATTGTGATATTAAGATATTCTTACATGAGGCGTTTCAAGACATTTTTAGGCGCTCGTGAACCCGTTCATATTGTTCATTACTACTTCGCTCGTTCAGTGCATAAAGCCATGTATGCTTGCTTCATTCTTCTTCCATTGACAGGATTGATTATCGCTGGATTATACAGCCAAGGTTACACGGAAAACGCCACACCGGATGAAGAGCAAACTGTAATGGATTTGGTATTAGATATACACGGGGCTGTAGCAGACCTCAGTTATATGCTCATTTTACTTCACATTGCAGCAGCAATATACTCACGACTCAAGGGTGAAGGTGTTTGGTCATCGATGGTACCAATATTGAAAGAAAAGAAAGCCTCGACAAATAGTACCATCAAAAAAATATCTGAATTCGAAGAACAAATATATGATAAAATTGAAAAAATATTCACATCAAAAAAAGAAGATTAGAACTCTCTAGGTTGAAATCTCTTGTCCAAATATTTGCATCGTCGTCATTCCGTGATTAATAAAACAGCATAGATGCCACTGATGGAGTTAGTAGTGACCAATCTTGTTTAAGGTAAGAATGTGGACGGTCTTATGCTAGGGAAGGAGATTATCAATAATTTTCTAATTCTTATCGGAGGAACTAATATGAATAATTTTGAATCACTAGGCCTATCACAAAAACTTCTGGAAGCAGTGGAATCTGAAGGATACACAACCCCCACTCCAGTTCAGGAACAATCAATACCTCCTCTACTATCTGGAAGAGATGTACTAGGTGTAGCACAAACTGGAACTGGTAAAACAGCAGCCTTCGCATTACCGGTTTTACAAATAATGAGTCGCTCAAGGACACAAGGTAAAAGATACATTAGGGCGTTGATTCTATCTCCAACCCGAGAATTGGCAGCACAGATTGGTGAGCGGTTTTCGGCTTATGGTGAACACTTGGATATTAGACATAAAGTCATATTTGGAGGAGTCAATCAAAATCCACAAGTAAGAGCATTACAGAAGGGAATTGATGTTTTAGTAGCCACTCCTGGGCGTTTGCTTGACCTGATTAACCAAGGTCATATAGACTTAGGAAGAGTTGAATTCTTCGTGTTGGATGAAGCGGATAGAATGTTAGATATGGGATTCATTAGAGATATCAAAAAGGTTCTAAAATTATTACCTAATAAGCGGCAAAATCTCCTTTTCAGTGCTACTATGCCCAAGTCTATCGCTGATTTAGCTGGTTCATTCTTGAGTAATGCAGTGATGATTGATGTAAGTCCAAAAGAGGTGACTGTTGACCGTATCAAGCAAAAAATTATGTTTGTTCGCAAGGCTGACAAACGAAGGTTGCTAGTCAATCTAATCAAGGAAGAAAAAGTCAAGTGTGGAATTGTGTTTACACGCACTAAACACGGTGCAAATCGATTGGTAAAGCAACTAGACCAAAGTAGAATCAATGCAGCAGCAATACATGGAAATAAAAGTCAAGGTGCAAGAACAAAAGCACTCGCTGGATTCAAAGATGGCAGTATTGCAATTCTCGTTGCTACTGATATTGCAAGTCGAGGTATAGATGTAGATGGAATTACTCATGTTTTCAACTATGACCTTCCCAATGAGCCTGAGAGTTATGTCCATCGGATTGGACGTACTGCTAGGGCTGGGCGTTCTGGAGTTGCATACGGATTTTGTGATGAGTCAGAATCGGGTTATTTGGTAGGAATACAACAATTGATTGGTCGTGAAATCGACACAGATATCGGCCATGAGTTCCACTTCTCGGGAGCGATACCTAAGCCAGATCAAAAGCCTGGTAAAATCAAACAGAAGAAGCCATCAAATAAAAAATCTCAAGATAGAAATAAGCAGAAGAGTCAAGATAAAAGAAGTAACAATGGCGACTCAAGGTCAAGACCTAATAATTCTCCAAAACAACGACAAAATGATAATAATAATCAACATAAAAAAAATAGGTCTAGACGTTCAAGAAGTAATAATTCACGCGACAATAATAGAAATCGTGATGAACGCTAGAAAATGATAGTTATTCTTAGCAACATCCATCTTTTCTCATAGGGGCAGACACAAAAGATATCTTATCTATAGAAGGTGTATTTTGTAACTGTTTGATGATTTTTCTAAAATTTGATGCCGTACCAAGCGCTTGCATTATATCTACACATGAGTGACTATGCTTTAGACAACTATGGTTATATGATGATATATCAAGCTCATGGGAATGTCTTATTTCTAAAATCTTACTTTCTATGCCATGTTGGTAATAGATGATTAGGTTGCCTTCGACTACTTCATCATCCTTCATATCTTTTAGTTCTCCACGTTGTTGTACATCGGAAAAAAACAGCGCTGCATCTCTTAGGAATCTACTTCTATTTTGATATCCTGAATTGATTATTAAATCTTCTAGTATCTCTGCAAAGGCTTTGTCCGCACTAAAGGATATTATCTGACTCATATTACTAATACCGGACACCCACTAATAATAATTACTCTAAGGCTAATTATTAACTTGTATTAAATAGTTAATAGTGTCCGCAGAGCCATGCACAGTAATTGGCACAGAGCAGTTTTGGTAAGTTTGTTGATGATCTTTTCGAGTTTAGCAGGCTGTTTAGAAAGCGAAAGTGAAGATGATTCGACAGACTTGGGTACAATAATGGTTTCAACATATCACGTTGAGCAAATCGTTAGTGCAATAGTTGGCGATGCAGCAACTGTTGAAATCATGAGCCCGAGTAATGTTCCGGTCCACGACTATGAACCTTCAGCAGCAGATTTGATCAAACTTCAACAAAGTGAAATGTTCTTCTACCATGGTCTTGGACTAGAACCTTGGGTTGATGCAACATTGTCTTCATTTGGTGAAAACTCAATAGATTCATATCAAACACATGCAATGCCTACAGGAGAGGTTGCTGTAGATTATGAAACACTGTTAATCGAGAACCTATGTAAAATACTCAGTGGAACAGATTTAGAAATGAATAATCTTTCAATGGAAGAAAGCGATGCTAAGGATGCATACCTACATGCTGAGAATGTGAAGCATAGCCTTTCATTCCCAGAAATGCATGATGACCATGACGAAGATGGGCACGATGAAGATGGACACGACGAAGATGGGCACGATGAGGATGGACATGATGATCACTCAGAACACGATGACCACAAGCATCTCGAGAGCGAAGAATCCCGCAATGTAAGTACCGTCGAGGGATGCCCTTCAGACTATGTAATCTCGATTTTTGACCTTGAGGCCGGAGGATACGTTCTAGAATTTGAAGAAGCTGATGTAGAAACATTCGATATGGCTATTCTAAAGATGGGCGGAGGACATGCACATCACGACCACGGTGACGAGCACGGTGACGAACATGGTGACGAGCACGGCGTCTGCCATGATATGTCAGAACATACTAACAATGACATTGACAATGAAGCAGATTGTGAAGCAGGTGGTTTCATTTGGATGGAAGAAGACAAACACTCAGAGAGTGGAGACTACTGCCACGATACAAACACTCACCAAAACACCAACCATACCTCTGAGCAAGATTGCGAAGAAGCAGGACATATGTGGATGGAAGGAGATGGACATGGTGACCACGATGATGAGATAACTGCTGAAGCAGCTATGGAAATGGGCGATACCAACAATGACGGAAATATGTCTTGGGACGAAATCTGGACATTACTTAGTTCGGATGATGACCATGACGAAGATGGGCACGATGAGGATGGCCATGACGAAGATGGGCACGATGAGGATGGCCATGACGAAGAGATGGAAATGATGATGCCGTACTTAATGGCAATGTTCAATGAATCTGATGCAGATAATAATACATTACTTAACATGAATGAACTCGAAAATTTTGTTGAAACAATGGAATCATTAGAAGACGGTGATATGTCTGCTGAAATTATGATACAAATATTCGATACTGACGGAGATGGCGGATTGTCTTTTGAGGAATATATTTCTATGTTTATGGCTACTGGAGACGGAGATGATCACGATGAAGATGGACACGACGAAGATGGACACGGCGAAGATGGACACGATGAGGATGGGCATGACGACGATGATGATGATTTAGTGACTCCCGAAGAACTTCTTGAGGACGCTGACACCGACAATAGTGGTACAATGACTTTGGACGAGTTCAACGCTACTTTTGGCGGTGAAGAAATTGATGTAAACGATCCTGAGTTCGCTGAAATTTTTGACAACAATGATGCTGATACATCAGGAGACCTAGATGTTAACGAACTTGAAGGATTTATTACTGAATTAGATGCTTACTTGGAAGGAGGTCATAGTGATGACCATGACGAAGATGGGCACGATGAGGATGGACATGATGAAGATGGAACTGACATGGAAGATCTCATGGAAATGATGATGCAATTAATGTTTGAAGAAATGGACGCCAACAATGACAGTATCTTAGATGCTGAAGAACTTGCAAGCATGATGTCTATGGGAGATGATGAAAATCACGCAGCTTATGCTTCACTCCATGTTAAAGAAGAAGGAGAATATGGATTCGCCCTTCCTCCAGGAGTAACAATGCACATTCTAGCAAATGATGGTCATGATGACCATGGCCATGGTAGCCATGACGGACATAGTGATGAAAAGGTCTGTTATGATATGAGTAAGCATACTGTTGACACGTCCATAACTACTGAGCAAGAATGTGTTGATGCTGGTTTGATGTGGACTGCTTCTAACAGTGGGCCAGAAAGTGATGATGACCATGATGAAGATGGTCATGATGAAGACGGCCATGATGAAGAACAACTAAACCTCGACCCACACAGTTGGTTGAGTCCACTGGCATTCAAACAACAAGTTAGCAATGTATTAGACATATTAGTTGAAAAATATCCAGATATGGAGTCTAAATTCACAGATAATGCAAATGCTTACATGGCTAAATTAGATTCTTTACACTCTGATTTTGAGATGACATTCTCAAACTCTTCAACCTGTGAGTCTAATACGGTAGTTGCCAATCACAACGCCTACAATTATATCGGAGTCAAATATAATATTGAATTCGTAACAGTTCATGGCCTTGATCCAGAAGGAGAGCCTTCAGCTCAAGATATTGCAGAAGTTGTTGAGGAAATCAAAGAGAATGACATCAAGGTCCTTTTCATAGAAGAATACACTGACCCAACTGCAGTAGATGGCATTGTCCAAGAGACTGGCGTTACTTTGCAATACCTGTACACAATGGAATTACCTCCAAGCGACAGCGATGATGATTACTTATCTTTGATGAATAAGAACTTAAATAATCTAAAATCTGGCCTTGCTTGCACTAATTAAACGTATTAATTACACCGTTTAATTTTGTATCATGCAAATAGTGATACATTGTAAGATTTAGGAGGTACTCGTGATGATATGGAATCAAGTCAAGAATTCTGAAGACTCGGAATCAATATTAGTGGTTGATAATCTATCCGTCAGTCGTTCTGGGAGAATGATAATCTCTGATATTAACTTGAAGGTTAGTAGAGGAGAATTCATTGGACTTGTTGGACCGAATGGGAGTGGTAAATCTACTCTGATTCTTTCTATACTTGGCATACTGAAACCTCATACAGGGTTAATCAAAATATATGACGAAAAACCTATGTCAAAAAATATCTTTGGCAAATTAGGATGGGTTTCCCAAGCAGCAGCAAATCTACCAAGTAACATAAAAATTACAGTAAGAGAATTAGTAAAATTGGGGACTCTAAAGTCATCTAGCATGTATAAGAAAGTTTCAAATCAAAAAGAAAAAATTGATACTGCCATGACTATGGTCGGAATAGAATGTTGTGCAGATTGTGATGTTAGTACCCTTTCTGGAGGTCAACGACAAAGAGCAGTAATTGCAAGAGCCTTAGCCTCGGAAGCAGAATTTATTCTACTTGACGAGCCCTTGGTTGGAATTGATAGAGAATCTAGGAATTCATTATTGAAGTTGCTCGATAAACTATGTCATGAGCAGCAAAAAACTATTCTGATGGTTTCACATGATATCACAGCGATTAGGCAAACTGCTCATAGAATGGTGTACTTAGAGGAGACTATTCGATACGATGGTCCGACAGAGAATTTCCCTGATTTGACTAGTCTTGCTGGATTGAGAGGAATTACTCCAGTTCACGACGATAAGCATACAATAGAGCCGCACGATCACAACAAATGTATGGAGGAAGAATAATGGGTTTGGGAGGTATAATTATGGATGTTTTTACTCCAATATTAGAAATATTCGTACCAATTATACCCGGAAATATTTTTCCTTATTTCTTTGGAGAAACCATCAATGGGGAGCCGTTGGAAATGTTTCAACGTGCACTGATAGCGGCTTTGATGGTAACAATTGTAGCAGGAGTTCTCGGTTCATTTCTATTGATTAGAAATCTTGCTCTGATAGGTGATGGTCTTGCTCACGTTTCATTTGGCGGTGTTGCTGTAGGAGTAGTACTTGGTGCTGCCTCCCCATTGTGGTATGCATTGTTATTCAGTACCATAGCAGCAATTCTAATTCATGAACTTCAGACTAGAGAAATATTAACTGGAGATGCTTCTATTGCAATATTCCTTACTGGAATGCTTGCCTTGGGCCTAGTAATCCTAAGATTGGATATGGTGTTTAATGTACCTGTTTTCGGACTAATTGAAATTAATGGTGGGGGAATAACAACAGATATTGAGGGTTACTTATTTGGTAATCTATTATTAATAGATGAGCAAAGTCTAGATTTGATATCTTTAATTTGCATTGTTTCACTAATTTCTCTAATGTCAATGCGTTCGATGTTACTTGCCACTGCAATAGACCCATTGGCAGCAAGAGTACAAGGTATTCCAGTCAGAGGAATCGGAATCTGTTTCAGTATTATCACCGCAGCAGTTGTGGTTAGTATGGTTCAGGTTGTAGGAACCCTTCTTGTAACTGCATTACTTGTTACGCCTGCTGCTACAGCTCAGTTAGTAGGACGAAGTTTCCGTTCTTGCATGATTTGGACACAAATATTTGGAATCGTATCGGTATTAATTGGCCTTTATTATTCATCAGAATTAGATACGGGAAGTGGTTCTATGATTGCATTAGTTTCCGCTATAATTTTCGCTTTGACAGCTGCAGTAATAGCCATTAAAAACACTATTTTGTCACCAAAAGACAATATTAACTAGAGTTTTTTCTAGATTAATCCATTCTCTGGGATTCACTTGACTTCAACCATAGGTCTACTTGAACCACAAGATGGACACAACTGATCATCGCTGTCTCCATAATCATGCTTACATGCAGGACATGATGATGCTAGCTCTAATTGACCCATACTTTCGACACTCTCACCTTGAAGAGAGAGATATCCACTATCGATATTTCCAATCATATACTTCCCTGCTCCACCAATTCTTAGAAGAACATCTGGAGGTAGAGTGACTGTACCCGTATCATCAATTATCAGTTCTCTTCCCTCTGAGAGGTCTTCTACATCGACTCCCTCGCCATGCTCGGCAACGAATCTTCCATCTCTAAGTTCAAGTGAGCGATTAGCAAATGCTGCTACTTCTTTTGAGTGAGTAACTAGCAAGAATGATACTCCTTCATTTTCGTGTAAGTCTTTGAATAAAGCAAGAACTTCCCGGCTAGTTACAGGATCTAAAGCACCCGTAGGCTCATCGGCAAGAATTAATCTTGGATTGGTAATCAATGCTCTAGCAATTGCAACTCTTTGCTGTTCACCACCACTTAATTTCATTGGTAATGCTTTAGCACGATGTAAAATTCCTAATTTATCTAACATCTCATCGGCTAATTTTAGTGCCTTTCTTGATGAAATTCCCTGATGCCTAAGCGGCTGAGCGACATTATCTCTTGCATTCATGTTAGGAAGTAAATTTCCATCTTGGAAAATAAATGATACCGTCTTCTGCCTAAGGTGGACTAGTTCTGGACCAGTTAAACGTGTCATGTTTTTTCCAGCCAAGAAAACCGACCCTGCGCTCGCTTTCATCAATCCACCAAGACACTTCATCAGAGTTGATTTACCTGAACCAGACGGACCAACAACAGCAATTGCTTCGCCTTGTTTGATATCGATGTGAATTCCTCTAAGAGCAACTACGTTTCCATCTTCTGCCTTAGATTCGTATACGTGATACAATGCTTGTGCTTTTAAGATACTATCAACCATTCTTACTCCCCCTTCAAAACCATGGCTAGGTCAGATTTTAACGCTCTTCGAGTTGTTACAAGTAGCGCTAATACTACTGCAGCAAATACAGATAATGATACAAATCCAAGTTGCAGCCAAGGATAAACTAGCTCTCTACGAATACTTGTTGATGTACCTCCAAATATTCCGAAGATAAATCCAAAGACATCGAAGAAACCATTGAATGAAAATGCTAGTCCAATTCCAAGTACCAAACCTAACACCATGGAGACCATTACAATAGACAAAATCTCAAACAGTACTAATCGTAAGATTTGGTTTGGACTGGCCCCAATTGCTTGTAGAACAGCCAATTCTTTCTTCCTTTGATTAAGAACTAGTGATAAGAATACGAAACTAGAGGCAACTGCTGCAATACTAGCAACTACGAATTGAAGGGATAGAAGACCTGGTGTTCCAAATATTAAACCTCCATTTCTTTCTACGGTTTTATGCTCACTCGCCCAGTCAACTGCTCCAGCAACTCTAGAATCAGCCTCGATATTGGAACCGAGTGTTTCCAAGTCTTCGTCTTCAACTCCATCAACCTTGAATATCCAGGTTGTAGAATTGTGATTTGAAGCTCTACCTTCTCCGACCAAAGTTCTCCATGTTGATTCACCAATTATCAGTTCACTATCGATAGTAGTAGTTGAAACTCCAGGAATGTACTTGTGTATACCCATGTATTCTAATGTGAGATTATGAGGTGTTACAATGAATTCAACCTGTACTCCAGCAGCAAAAATAGGAGCCGCAAGTGGAGTTGGGATGAATGATGCTCCAGAAGCACATACTGTATCATTAGCTAAACTTTCATCAGGACAAGTCGCATTACCAAGAATTGCTTGTGAAAAGTCAACATCACCGAATAATCCAGCCATATTGGCACCGGCAAGATTTGCTTGAACCATAGAGCCTTCAGTAAGTTCAACGATGATTGAGTTGATTAAATTGGTATCTTGAAGATTAGTATTATCTAAATTAGTTCCTACTAAAATCGATTCACTGAGGTTTGAACCTTGAAGATTTGCTCCAGAAAGGTTCGCTCCACTAAAGTCTAGACGACTGAGATTTCTATAACTCAAATCTTGACCAGAGAAATCTACACCGCTTAGATCTAAGTTCATCAGTTCTCTATATTCCGAGAATAGTTCAAATGGATCGATATCATCTGTACTATTTATGAATCTAAACGAAATCTCGTCCCAAGTAAATTCTAATTTCTCAAATTGCTCATCGCCTTCTTCCAAGAGAACATCATCTAAATTATCACCCTTCCCACCTTCTGAACCAGCTAGTTTCAAAGTATAGGCTGAGTCTTCACCTGCGGTAAAACCAAGCTCAGAATATACATCCAAAGCATCTGAAACATCGGTACCTGGAATAGATTGTTCATTCCAATTTAGCACTTCATCACTATCGTCAAGAATGACCCAAGTTCGAAGCGTATCTCCACCATCTGATGGTTTCAACAAGAGACTTGGCACCGTTGTAGCAATTACAGTGGTACTACCATCGTATATTTCATTGAATATGGAAAGCGCCTCTGATTGGTTTTGAGTATTTTCAAAGGTTACTTGAATATCTGAACCGACTGTAGCGTCTACTGTTCTTTCATCGACAAGAGTGCCGGTATATCCTTGTACTGCGGCCAAGGTTACAATTGAAAGTGTCAATAACATAATTACTGCTAATCGATTGACTGATTCAGTAGAACCAGAGCCCTTCAAGCCCCTCTTTACATCTTTCAAAAGAGGCGAGCGTCCGAATAATAATTGCATGATTTGCGGCCCCTTAGCACCAATTCTTCCTAGAAGTAACGCACCACCAATCCAAAGAAGGAATGGGCCAAATATACCAAGTAGACCTTCAAAGAAGAAATTAGAAACTATTCCATCTTCACTTCCATTCATCTCCAACCACGTATCGATAACTGAAACCAATCCGAAGATGAAACATAACCAATGAAGCCATCTCTTTGGTTCCGCTGTTTGCATTGTACTTTTTACTCCCTCTTCAATTTCTAATTCAATGAATTTCTGTGAACGCTTTCGACCAAACAAAATCGCTAGACCAAGTGTTGAAAGAGCTGTAAAAATAGTTGAACCGAGACTTAGTGTTGGGTCTATATCGAATTCACCAGTCCTAAATTCCATAAAGCCAACTGCTGAAAGTACGATAGGTACAGAAAACATTGCCAAAAGATATCCAGCAATCCAAGCGACTGAGGAAAATACGGCTAATTCCAATAGAACCATTCCCTGAAGTCCAGCGCTATCTGCGCCGATTACTCGATGAATACTAATTTCTTTACGACGCTGTTCAAGTGAAAGTATCAATCCATAAACAAGAACGGCCAAAGACATTACAACAATTGGTATCATAATGATGTAGTCAAAGGTTTGAATAAATCCAAGAAAAATGTTGAGGAAAGTAATAGTTCCTCCAACAATATCTGTGTAAAATAATTCTACTCCTTCTGAAGTATAATTATCATTCATTATATCGCTTTTCAATGCATTGAGCCAATCTTGAGCGTCCGCAGTCGAAGTAGTCGGCAACTGACTTCTATCGATAGTGACTCCAAGATACATATGGTCATAATCCATCAAAGTGGCTCTTTCATCTTCTGATAGGGCTGTCCAAGTAGTGAATATTGGATTTGGAGAAAGAGTAGGATTTCCTAAGTCCCATGGCTGATATATCCCAACAACAGTCATATTTGTCATTATGATAGATTGACGGCAGTAAATTTTCCCATTCGGAGACGCTGAAGCAACTCCTGAACATGTTTCGACTAGTTCAACACCACCAGAATCGAAGAATTCACTTTCTACGACATACACGAATTCTACAGCCTCAAGAACATCTCCGACCTCGGCTTTAGCCTGAGAAGCAATGTTGGATGGTATGATAACACCTCTTTGTGATGACATATTTTCGGGAGTTGGCCATTCACCCTGTCCCTGAATTATTCGTTCACCATACCTGCTTGCTAATTCTCCATCGAAAGCCTCTGGACCCATCAAACGTATGGAGCGCATATCAGAAATTGGTGGACCAGAATCAGCGAGTTCAGGGTATTGGAAAGTGACATTGAGCCAATATGGATTTTCATCATCGGTTATAGATCTCATTTCCAACGGTTGGGCAAAGACAAAATCTTCATTGAAAAATCCACCACTATGAATTCCTTGACGCCCAAAGATGAGGGAACAATCACTCAGTTCCTCAGAGTAAGATTCCATCAGTTCACTACAGACATTTTGCATTGTAGTAGTGTTATTTGACCAGCCATCCACCCCTTCAATCGGTTCTCGAGCATATTCAATCTTAGCGTCAATTGGCTCACCGCTTAGTGATTCATCAAAGAAAATTTGAGAAAGTCCAACACCATATGATAGTACAGTTGTTATTACTAAAGAAGCAAGGAAAACACCAGCAACTACGGCTAGTCCTCTTTCTCTTCCTCGCCATGCACTCTGAGAAGCAAGTCTGATATTCTCTGGAGCATCACGAACTCTTCTACGCCACCTCTCGATGAAATTTATTTTTGGAGACTCTTCCACTTTGAAAGCATCAAATTCTTTCTTTTCCGATTTCGGGCTCATTCTTCTTCACCTTCCAAATCGTCAAGACCCCAAGCGCTTCGAATATCAGAAGCCTTCGTCTTTCCATCTGTCAAAAGTAGCATTCTGTCTGCATTGGAAGCAAGTTCTGGGTCGTGAGTAACCATAAGAATCGAGATAGGGTTGACTTCGTCGTGGCACAAATCTTTGAACAGTTGAAGGACCTCTTTTCCACTCGCTATGTCCAAGTTACCTGTAGGCTCATCGGCAAGTAGTAGAGGGCGATTTCCGGCAATTGCTCTAGCAATTGCGACTCTTTGTTGCTGACCACCAGATAATTGCTCGGGAATATGATGCATCCTATCTCCAAGGCCTACTTTGCTAAGTGCTTCTTTCGCTCTAGTCTCTGCTTCTTTGGATCCAATTCCCGACAGTTCCAGTGCCATTGCCACATTATCCATGGCAGAAAGATGATTCAGTAAATGGAAATCTTGGAATATCCATCCAACCAATTCTCGACGAACATCCACTACACTTGAAGGACCTTTTTGCCCGTAATCCCTGGCTTTCAAGGTGATTTTACCACCGTCACCAGGCAATAAACCACCAATGATATTGAGAAGCGTAGACTTACCGCAACCAGACGGCCCCATAAGTGCAACAAGTTCCCCTCTCTTCATTTCCATATCAATTCCTTTTAGGACTTGGAATTTATTAGAACCCATCCCAAAAGACTTTGTTAGGTCGTTAATTGTCAACATGGCCATCACTAATAAACAACATCACCAAGTTTTGCTATTTATACTAATGTTTGAAATGATTATCTAAGAGCATTTTTCATCCTGTAGTGGAACAGAGGAGGGATCAATGCTGTCCAGAACATTACGTAGTATCCATTTGGTAATTGAGGTGCTTCATCGTGCATTTCTAATTTATGATACGGCCTGCTAGACTGAAGATGATGTGATGGATGAAGTGGCAATTCCATTAAGGTCCATCTAGACCAACGATGGCGACTTTCCCATGCATGAGTGGCATTGGCTCTTTCGTCCATACCCCTTGATAGCCCATAGTGCTGCAAATAGTTTACAAATTCAAGTAAAAATATTGCTACTAAAGATTGAATTATAAAAGCCAATAATAGGTATTTTGAAAAAATGAGTAAACAACAAAGAACTAGGAACTCAACGAAAAAAGAAATCATGACATCTTTGGGTCTTGCCCTATACGCACCAATGATTTGCAGAGGAATTGTTCTAATGAAGTGAAAGTAGACATTCCGACCCATAGGAGCTGTCGTGGGGTCGACTGGACGAGCCCAGTGTTTGTGATGAGTGTGATTGTGTTCTACGGTGAAGTGTAGATAATTCACACACAATAAATCTAATCTTGCGAGCCACCAACTGAAAGATTTTGGTTTCCTGTGACCTAATTCATGTGCTGTGATAATTCCTGATGCACCAGAACTCAATCCCACCGATACGATTCCGAGTAAAAGAAAATTATCAAAGGGTGAAGTAAGAACTTTCCAAAATAGAAGGCCGATAACTACTGGAACTAGTATTCCATGTGCGTGAATTATGAAATCAAACTGTGTTCTTGATTTTGCTGGTTCAACTTTTTCACTCTTACCTGCGATGAAATCGATTAAAGGATAGATAAATAATGCAAGAAATATGGTTGAGCCCATCCACCATTTACCAAGAAATAGACCTGCAATAGTAACAAGCGGCGTTAATAGTCCCAAAGTGTGAGGCAACCACCGACGCATGATGTGCTATCGAGGGCTCCATTAAGGAACTTAGCATTACTCGGATTTAGATTTACGGTTAAATAATCTCGAAATCCAAGATGTCGGGAGCTCGATGCCGTTCCTGTAATGTTGAGACTCCATAACAGAGTCAACGTATGATTCAAGGTAACTATCCATCACTCCTCACCTCTTATTCCGTACATGCCACGGGTATCAGGGGCTGCTCTAAAGTCTGCCATCGACTGAACTACTGCATCGATCCAGTTCGAAAATATTCCATTTCGATATACTTGTTTTTCCATTGTTTGTTCTACAAAATTATCTAATTCTTTATCCATATCTGTCGCCTCGGTTATTACTGTTTGCTACAGTGTAAATTAGGAATCCGCACTATATTAACCAGTGGTAACATAGCCAACACATAGGTGTAATATCCAAAGTAAGTATTATTACAAACACCTAATTACTTGCAACGATTTTACTGAAAACTAGCATATTCAATAGAATCTCTCCAAAATCTCTAGCATAGGCGCAAAGCCTCCTAACCGATTCAGATAAACTCAAGTCGAATGCCATCCATTCATTGTGTCTGTGGTTATCGAGTAGATCTTTTTCATGCACTTTCAATACTTGTTGGCATTTTTTTAGCTCACCTCTTGCGATTTCTATTCTCGTAGAATCCCTTGTCCTAATGTTAATCATCAATTCCTTCAAGGCAAGTTGCCATTTTGGAAGTTGTTCCAAAGGCGCCATATCTATCATATTAGTTGTTAAATTGGGATTTTCCTTTACTAACTCTGAAAGTGTGTAAGCATGGTCCATCATTCTTTCAAGTGAACGCGCTAAGTTGGCAAATTCGAGCGCCTGAGTCCTACTTATGTTGAGACTCGAAGCGACTTTATGCGAATCGAGAGAGATTCTAACTTGTCTTTCGATTAGATATAGTAGGGCGTCAACCTCATTTTCTCGGTCTGCTGCATCTTGAATGAATTCCTTGTCCTCCCCTTCGAAGACAGACAGTAAGTCTCTTACTAGAGAGGTTAGGAGCAGATACATCCTGTTTAGACTTGCGTGAATAGGCATATCACCAGGATTAAGTAGGCATTTCAGAACCAATGAATCATCAGTTTCTTCAAAAATTTCAAATCCTCTCGTGTTTCTCAAAAAGCGTCTCACTTGAAGGTTTGATTTCCTTTTCGGGCTGGTCTTTGTTTCGATTTTAATTAGGTCCGCACCTGAGATGTATGCGCCCATCAAATGGTCGAATAAACTATTTTCTGGTAACTTATTCATTGAAAGAAATACGCTTTTTTCTAATTTTTCTTCCACATCTAAAGGAGTTATTCTAAGTGCACCGCTAGGGCGCCAATCTATTTTTAGAACGTCCCGAGAACTGAGTTTATGTTGAACTACCCACGGTTTAGGGAGGCTGAGTGTAAAGGTACTTCCACCTGTGCTTTGCAATCTACGTACATCTTGACCACCTGGACCTAACGGCATAATATTCATCACTCGGAATAAATAGTACTATATAGATTATATCTAATTCATCTAATATACCTATTTTGGATGGGTTGACTCGTGGAACCTATCACATTGATTCTAATCGGACTCGCATTGGTTGTTTGCGCCTACATGTCATGGAACATCGGTGCTAACGATGTTGCTAATGCGATGGGAACATCTGTTGGCTCTCGTGCTTTAACTCTCAAGCAAGCGGTAATCATCGCTGCAATCTTCGAATTCTGTGGTGCTTTCTTTGCTGGAGATGCTGTTACCGATACAGTACGTAAAGGAATTTTAGCAGTAGACTTTTCAGCAGATTATGTCGATAAGGAGTTTTCTCAAGATCTAGCATTTGGATTTATTGCTGCTATGATGGCAGCCGCTACTTGGCTTACAGTTGCAACCAGATTCGGATTACCAGTTTCAACAACTCACTCAATTATTGGCGGAATTCTTGGCATAGGACTAGTTCTTGAAGTAAAGCATCCTGATGCAGGTGGACTAATCGATTGGGACGTCGTTGGAAAAGTAGTCATGTCTTGGGTAGCGAGTCCATTGATGGGCGCCTTAATCGCTTTCTTCTCTTATATGATTATCAAGAAAACAATCCTTGACTCTGCAACTCCAATCCAGAGGTCTAGGTGGCTGGCTCCAATTCTAGCATTCCCTACTTTCTTTGTCCTGGGACTTGCTCTTCAATTCAAGGCTTTGAAAGGTTTCTTCGGTAAGGCAGAAAGTAATGGATGGATTGCAGACAAATATGATTGGTTGCCTGTCAAGGAAAATGGAGTTTTCAATCCATTTGCAGATAATGCATGGTTCCCAATAAACTCTCTAATATTGGCTGCAATAATAGGAACAATTGCAAGCCTTTGCCTTTATTATGTTCTCAGGAGAATTAATATTGAAGAGGAACATAAAGGATTTAGAGGTGTTGAAAGAATATTTGTTTGGCTTCAAATTATCACTGCAGCATATGTAGCATTTGCACACGGAGCAAATGACAGATCTAATGCAATAGGTCCAATGGCTGCAGTTTGGCAAGTTCTATCCTCTGATGGCCAACAATTATTGGACAAGGCACCTATTCCTATATGGTTAGTACTACTAGGTTCTGCTGGAATTGCAATTGGTGTAATGACTTGGGGTTGGAGAGTTATGGAAACCATTGGTAAGAAAATCACAGATATTACTCCAACCCGTGGTTTTGCTGCAGAATTTGGAGCAGCGACTACAATTCTAATATTCTCGATGCCATTCCTGGCTGTTCCAGTTTCCACCACTCACACCCTTGTAGGTGCAGTAGTAGGTGTTGGACTAGCTGGCGGTGCAAAAGCAGTTGACTTCAGAGTATTTGGTAAAATCGCCATGTCCTGGGTTGCAAGTGTACCTGTTGCAGCCTTTGGGGCGGTCGTATTATTCGTCGCTTCTGGTGGTGAAGATCTAAACATGATTGTACTACTCCCTCTATCATTTATCGCTGTAGGATTGGCAATATGGAAGAGTGGCGGGGAAGTGCATGTAGAAGATGCTCTTTCTGATGTTGGAGGAGATGGGCGCTCTGTAACTCCATTCGAATTATTCCATCAACATGCACAAGAGGTTGAAAAGACTGTTGAGCACATGCTTGAAGCGGTAAACCAAGCATGTGACGGCGAAGACCCATCAGATTCTATTCAAAACACAATCGATGCTGAATTAATTGCTGACAATGTGAAAGCCGAAATTCGAAGAATGGCTCTCCATGATATGAGATTTGGAGTGCATGTTGGAGTTGATGATTTCTTGTATATGGTTACACGTCAAGATAGAATTGCAGACTATGCACAGAATGTCGCTGAACAACTTAACTTCAGACCATTATTCGATGATAAGAAAGCCAAGAAAATGCTCAAGGGAATGGCTAAGTCTGTTGCTGAGACTGTCGCTAAGTACGAAGATACCGTTGAGGCTTTACGTGATTTCACAATCTCAGGGCAAACAAAGGCTGCAGAAATTAAGTTGGCTGGACTTATCCGAGAAGTGAATATCAAAGAACATGAAACCGATGTTGTTGAGGCCGAGGCTGCTGGTTATGTCTTCACCAATGGAGATGATGAGCCTCTCGCTGCAATGCACATGTACAGAGTACTACAAAGACTCGATGATGTTGCTAATGCTTGTGAAAAGGCTGCTAATGCTTTCTTACCGATTCTAAATAAGTAAGCGCGCCATTGATAATCAGGAAGGATTTCGGATGCATGTCCGAGCCTAACCCAACCCCACACCTGTGGAACAGTGGCTGACGGCTCAGGAGCGTGAACCCAATGGGTATGGACTTAGCATTAAAGGCAAAATTACAGAAGCAGAGATACCACATTGTTGGGGAACATGGTGGAGTAAAAACTTGCCATTGGACCAAAGAATCCCTTCTAAGAGACAGGCAATGCTACAAAGGTAAATTCTACGGCGTTCAAAGCCATAATTGTATGCAAACATCACCTGTGGTAGACCAGTGTAATCTAGCTTGCACCTACTGTTGGAGAGAACCACATATGGATACTCTTGAGTTGACTGACCAAGACCCAATGGAATTATTGTATGAATCTGTAAGAGCACAACGTAGATTGCTCTCTGGATTTGGTGGTAATCCAAAAGTACCTAGAGAAAAGTGGTTGGATGCTCAAAATCCAAAACACGTAGCAATCTCACTTAATGGTGAACCTACTCTTTACACTAGGCTTGCTGAATATATGGACCTGTGTCATAAGCATGGAATGACAACAATGTTGGTAACAAATGGAACATTTCCAAAGATATTAGAAAAATTAGATACCCTTCCAACCCAACTCTATGTCTCTGTCGATGCACCAAATAAGAAGGTCTTCGATGAGGTATGTAAGCCAAAGTGGAATACTAGGGCATGGGAACAATTTGAGAAAACTATCGACTTATTACCATCATTAGATACTCGAATAGTTTGTCGACATACTTTGATGAAAGGAATCAACATGAGCGATAAGCATATTGAACAATTTGCTGCACTAGATAACCGTGCGGACCCTGACTTTATAGAAAACAAAGGATATGTTTTTGTCGGCCATAGTAGAGAGAATTTAAGCGCTGAAAATATGCCAAGACATGATGACATAATGGATTTCTCTGCTAAGATCGCTCCCCTTACTGGAAGAAAGATTCTATCTGATTCCAAACCTAGTAGAGTCGCTCTTGTAGGCCAAGAAATCTCCCCTATGCCAATACCTAAAGCAACTATGTTTTTCCCTGATGATTTAGGTATAGCCCCGTCGGTTAAACATCTACCAATCATTCAATGATTGGGAAAAATGATGGTTCATCTCCTTGATGCCATTGCTTATACTTCTTCATGCAAGTTTTGAATTCAGAACTTTCTAGATTGCTTGAAAGCCAGTCATGTATCTCGCTCCAACTTTGAGAGTCGAACCATTCTCTATCATGATTAGCAAATTGGCGAACAAAGGGGAATAGTGCATCATTTAATGATGTACTAATACTCATGCCAGTAAGATAATTGTTGAGTTCACTAAGGTATATTGAGGCTTGTTCACGGTGAGTTAAACTATCAACATCATCGTATCGATTTGGATATTTATAACGGTCTAGGTGAAATTTAAATTCATCATCATTTCTTGAAATCCAGTGACTTTCAACATCACTAGGTTGCCAATTGAGCACATGCTGCATTATCTCCAGGCTTTCTTCAATAACTGTTCCATCTGCTAAAAGAAGAACTGGCACGGTCCCTTTAGGTGATATTTCCATCATATGATGCGGCCTATCACGCAATATTACTTCTCGGTGCTCAACGCTAAACTCTGAGCGAACAATGGACATTCTTGCCCGCATGGCATATGGGCAACGCCTGAAACTATACAGAATTGGTTTACCAGTCATTTACAGTTCTCCATCATTCTGGAGGAGTTGGAGGAGTATAACCTCCATCCACGGCTTCTTGGACTATTTTCATATCAGAATCCACCATCATTGCAACCAGTTGCTCAAAAGAGGTTTCTGGAACCCATCCCAATTCTTTTTCTGACAATGAAGCATCTCCAATCAACAAATCTACTTCAGCAGGACGGAAAAACTTCGGATTAGTTCTTACTCTAACCTCTCCATTTTGGTCAGTTGCTATTGTGTCAACTCCTTCGCCAGACCAGGTTAAAGTCATACCTACATGTGAAAAAGCAAGTGAAATCATATCGCGTACACTGTGTGTTCTTCCTGTAGCGACAACAAAATCTTCTGGCTTTTCTTGTTGTAACATTCTCCATTGCATCTCTACATAATCGCCTGCAAATCCCCAATCACGCTTTGCTTCTACATTTCCAATCCATAAGCACTGATCAAATCCATGAGCAATTCTAGCAGCAGTCATAGTTACTTTTCTGGTAACAAATTCCAAACCTCTGCGCGGACTTTCGTGATTAAATAGAATACCTGTACATGCAAACATGTCGTATGATTCTCGATAATTTCTAGTGATTTCAAATGCAAAAACCTTCGCACAACCATATGGAGACCTAGGGTGGAATGGTGTTTCTTCGGTTTGTGGAACATGTCTAACTTTACCATACTGTTCAGAGGAACCCGCTTGGTAAAATTTACACTTTGGTGCATGCTTACGAATTGCTTCAAGGCAACGTAGAGCCCCTAATCCTGTAATATCTGCAGTCATCATAGGAGACCTCCATGATTCTGGAACAAATGACATAGCGCCTAAGTTGTAGAACTCTTCAGGTTGAGCGGTTGATACTGCATTGTCAATCGAATTCTGATCTGCTAAATCTCCGTTGATCAAATGGAATTTATCATTGTCAATTAGATGGTTAATCAGACTTCGACCGAGTGTTGGTTGAGATACTCTACGAACTAGACCGTAGACAATGTATCCCTTTGAAAGCAATAACTCCGCAAGATAAGACCCATCTTGACCTGTCACGCCGGTAATCATCGCTACTTTGTCGCCCATAAACCTGCGTGGGCATTCACCTTTTCAAATGTCGGCGGGAATAATCATCGGAAATCATGAGATAATACCTGATTAATTGTTTAAATGGTGTTGAATTGATTATTTGACATGTCGATTGAGATGAGGCGCCCTGTGTTGACTATTATTGGGGCTGGAGGAATTGGTAGTCAAACTGTAGATTTACTTGTACCTGCATTAAGAAGAATAGAAGCACAGTGCGAAATAATTGTCATGGATGGGGATATTGTGGAAGATAAAAACCTAGGTCATCAAAAGTATTCTAGTGATGACATAGGTAGTGCAAAGGTTGAATGTTTAGCTGCCAAACATAACTCACTAGATAATAGCAGTGTCTCAGTTATTGGTATTTCAGAAAACTTCAGAAATATAGAACAAGTAAAAAATTCAGATTATGTAATAATTTGTGTTGATAGGCCAGAGCCTCGAAGATTGGTTCATTCTCTTGACATTCCATGGATTGACCTAAGATGTGGTGGTGATGGTTACCTAGTATTATCTTCAGATTCAGAAAAAGAACTCATATCACACATGACTCCCGACCATGAGCCTAAAAGTTGTCAACACGAAGGAGCCTTGAACATTGGAAATCTTGAATTTGGTTTCGCCATCTCTGCTTCATATGGAGCGCAATGGGCCTTACAACAATTACGAAACAGTCCATCTCCTATTCAAGCGATGGGTTCTATGAATTTTGGGCAACTCAATTTTCCAAATATTAGAAATAAAACGGAGGCAATACAATGATAGAAATACCGCATCTTGAAGAATTAGAAATTAGTAATGATGAATGGTTGGATATTTGCCAACTCGCTAGAGAAAGAGATATTGAAAACCCTTTACTTCTAGACCTACAAAGAAAGGGGGCATCATTGGGAAGATGGGATATAGTATATTCATTATCGCTATTAGCAGGGCTAGAAACTTCTGTCTTAATCGATAGTGAAGATAATGTATCCTTAGACTGGGGCGACCCTGGAAGAGTAATTCTTAAAGCACCTCATGGCTTTATGGCTCCATTCAAACTATGGGTTCATACACACCCTGGGTTCATGGCCTATTGGAGTTCAACCGACACCAATAGTCTAGCACTTGGTTGTTCAATAATCGAAAAGGCACTGGTTCTAGGTTCGCCTGGAATCAAGCAAGCACAAAACTCTACTTTCGGTCGATTGAGTGACATGGATGAACGTATCGAAGATGATGGGCCATTAAGTCAATGGAGTAATGAAGAGGTACTAGGTTGGCAGGAATGGTATGAACAATTGAACCAACAAAAGACAATGGAGAGAGTAGTATGACTGGGGTGAGGGAACCAAAAGACGATGAGGAATTAGCAAAAGCAAGACTCGCAATTTTACATGGCAAAGGTCAAACTATCGAACAGGTCATCGCTAATATAATCCAAGATAAGCCGAGTATAGAACTTGTAGAGGCTGTTACAAGCAGGATCGAGTTTGCTAAAGAAACCCAAGAAGTTCTAAAACTTGAAGAGTTGATTCAAAGCATAGTATCTATGCAAGAAAAGTGGGCTTAATTAAGAATTATTGTAAGTTGGACGTCGCCCCTCAATTAGGGCAGAAAGTCCTTCTAATGCATCGTTAGTAGCAAAGATGTCATGCAATTTTGACAACTCCATATCCAAACCGTCTACAAGGGAGTTTGTTGCAGTAGCATCAATCAAATCACTAGCCATAGAAAGAGCGATAGGTGCTGTGAATTTTAGATTCTTCAACTGCCTAGAAATTATCTTATCCTCACTATCAAATCCTTCTGGACATTGCCCTGCCAGCAGAATTTTCATGTTTGAGTCGCTGTAAAACTGCGAAGCGAACTTAGCCACTTGACTTTCAACTTGTGCTGGAACGCCAGGGTATTTATTTTCAGGTTTACCTGATTTTACACAATCAGAAATACATGACTCAACGGCAGATACATCTACCAAGTGGGTCAACAATCCTAAGTCTGATGCAACTTGAGCAGTCATGAAGTTACCACCCAGTACAGCCCATCGAGCAGCAGGAATTCCACAAATCTTAGCAGGTCTTTGTGAACCCCCAAGTCCAGGATAAATTCCAATTGATGTTTCTGGGAATCTAAATTGGGTTCTTCTGGTTCCAATTCTATAATCACAAGTTAAAGCGAGTTCTAGCCCACCACCAAGTGCTAGTCCAGTGGTTAAAGCAATAGTTGTCTTAGTAGAGTTCTCTATTGAATTGAGAACTTTGTGACCGTTTGCTGTAAACTCATAGATATCATCAATTGAATCTGCCCTGATCTTATCAACAAAGAATTTGACGTCAGCACCAGCTACAAATGCCTTACCAGCGCCATCGAGAACGATTGTGTGCACAGAGTCATCTTCGTTGACTTGTAAAATAGCGTCTCCTAATTGTGCCACAACTGTCTCATTAAGGGCATTCATTGCTTCAGGTCTGTTGATAGTTATAGTTGCTATTCCTCGAGAAATAGATGTGTCGACATAAGAAAAATTCCATGGTTTCTTTGATTCGGCTTGCTGCTTGAAATATTCTGGAACCTTCCAAGATTCAGTGCCATCTTCAAGAACACATAGTTGACTGTAACTTTGAGCCATCAAATAGGACTTTTCGATTCCAATTTTATTCATCAATTCAAACGGACCTTTAGCCCAGCGGAGACCTACTTTAGCGCCTCTATCAACATCTTCCATCGAGCATACTCCTTCTTCAACAATTTGTGCTGCTACTCCAAAAACAACACCAAATAAGCGCTCTGAAATAACATCATATTGTTCGGTAGTGTAATCTTGGTCACCTGAAATATCCCAGTGAGCATTTGCTTCGATGAGGTCTCGAAGATTTTGAGCACCGTCATACCTAGGTGTTGCTAATTGTTCTGCGAGATAATCCGTAGAGTGTAAGGCGATTGGAGGGCCTGTGAGATTCATCAATCCAAATGGACCAAGGCCGATACGGAATGCTTTGCATGCTGCAGCATCGATTTGAGCAGCACTTGCAACACCTTCTTGCAATAGAAGACAAGCCTCATTTAGCCAAGGTACAAAGAATCGGTTAACTACAAATCCCGGTCTGTCTGAACAGACAATTACTACTTTACCAAGCATCTTACAATATTGTACTACTTTGTCAACTGTTTCTTGACTAGAAGATTCAGCAGGAATAACTTCTATCAAACGATTCTTAGCTGGATGAAAGAAGAAGTGAAGTCCAACAAAGCGGTCTGCTCTACCTGTTGCCTCCGCTAGAGCATTAACTGAAAGAGAAGATGTGTTAGAAGCAAGTATTGTATCTGGTCCGCATACTTCGTCGAGCGTGTTAAACACTGCAGTTTTTATATCAAAATCTTCGAAGACTGCCTCGATAACTAAATCGGTATTTTCTGCAGTATTATCTACGCCCACAACGCCTGTGATACGATTTTTAATGTCTTCAACTTGTTTTGGAGAGAAAATTCTTCTTTCTACTGCTTCAGAGAGAAAGTCAGCGATAATTCCTTGACCTCTGTCAACCCACTGTTGCTCTCGGTCTACCATTTGAACGTCAAATTCTTCTTGGGCTGATTTTTGGGCTATACCTGAACCCATGTTTCCAGCGCCGACAATTGCTACACTCTGAATCGGTTGCATGAACTGGCGAAATTAACCATGCACATGAATAATGCGGATAATTGCACAAGGGTTAGAGCAACGCTTTATGTATTAAACCAATAATTTCAACTTATGAAAATAACTCGGCAATTCATTAGAAATTTGGTTATGATTCTTGGAATTCTAGTTTTGTTATCATATCTCTATGGGGTATCCAAATCTGATGATGCAACGGCTCTTTGGGGAGGAATACCTTTGAGTTGGACTAAATTTATAGTGCCATGGATGTTTGTTGCTGCCGTTGGTTATCTGATGTACTGGTGGACTATTCTGTATAGTGTTGATGTGCCAGTAATTGAAAACCTTCGATGGCCATGGAAAGAATCTGATGGTAAAGGTGCCAATAGATTATTACTAGCATATTGTCTCTTCTTGATACCATCAATGTTATGGCTTGAAAGTACTCAATTCCATATGAATAATGATTACTCTTGGACTCCGCTTTTGGTAATTGGAATCCTAGTATTAGTTTCAATTGGCAACATTATGTTTGGAATGCTTGCCTATTCTGCCTACCAAGACCGAGTTGAGGGTTCAGGAACAATGCTTGTAGGTTCAATCATGCTTAGTATTCAATGTATTTTATTTGATGGAATATTATGGAACATTAAATTTCCATGGTAGTTATTCGACTTTCTTAGCAAAAGAAAACAGATTGATGTCAGAGCCCAGTGAATTGTAGGTATCAGCCATTCTGGAACTGAAAACAGAGTTATCAAATTTTGAAGCATGTTCAATCAATTCTTGATTTGATTCTCTAAAGCCACTAACCCGAGACTTCCAATTAGAATGTACCTGCAAAATTGCTTTTCTCCAAGCCTCAATATCTTCGGCAGGCAAGCAATAATTTTCTGGCATTAATTCATTGTGAGACGGTAAGTCTGAGCACAAAACAGGAAGACCACTGGCAATCGCCTCAAGAGGAGGATAGCCAAATCCTTCACTGGCTGAAGGGAATAATAAGCACTCTGACGCGTCTCTTAATTCCATCAATTTTGAATCGCTAACCGAAGGACCATGGCCAGTCCAATTATTGATTTTATTTTCGATGGCTAGCTCAATTACAGCGGGTTGACCGTATTCACTCTCACCTTGGCCAACATGATGTACTTGAATTTCTGTTAGAATAGAATTATCCAGAGAGCCTATTACTTGGCAAATAAAATCCATTCTTTTTCTTGGGTCATGACTACCAACAATCAGAAGATTACATCTATCATTGAGCAATTTTTTTTCTGTGTCTCGATTACTAGGAGAGTATTTACTAACGTCAATACCCAATGGTACATATATTGACTTGACATTAGGAAAATGTCTTTGACAATCTTTCAATGTTGCTTTAGAATCGCAGATCAGTAAATTAGCACGAGACAAACCTTTTTTCAATTTTCTAATATCTCTACGACGATAACTTGGTGGGTTTTGCTCACCAATGTCGATTTCCTGTCCACCTACTTTCATCTTTGTAGGAAATAAATGGAATAAATCGTGTACTGTAACGACAACTGGCAATTTACATCTCTTTGGGATTAGATGTGCTTGCTCTTGATCGGTGATGTGAACGACATCACAAGAACTGTTGGAAACGGATTTACTAATTGCTCTCTTAACAGTTTTAGGATGGGAAAACCAACGCTTCCAAAGTCGATAGAAAGGTGACGCCCTTGGGGGTAAGTCATACTCACTTACAGAATCAATTTCCCACCCAGGGACACTGCCAGAACCAAGTAGGTCCGCTAAATTATGGTGGGCGGAACCAAGGCCAGAATTACGGCCAAGGACACCCCCTCTAACTAGCAGAACCCGCTTGGCCATAGCCAGACCAAGGGCTCTCACCTATTGAAAGATGAGTCGCTTTGAATGGTTATTCACTCGTCTTCTTTGTTAGTTGCCATTGCAGCAAGAACTAGACATGCAACTGCACCGAGGTACAATAGAAGCGCAATGTAATCAGTAGATACATCGAAGTTAGTCCAGTAGCTCAAGCCATTTTGGTTTTGTACAATTGCACTTTCCATATCTTCAGCATCACTATCTCCAATCTCTGAAGATTGTACGATTTGGAATACTGGTTGCAAGTCTGTCATAGCAGGAGTTGTTGCTCTGTCCAGTTGACCTCTTGTGTCTAAGTAGAAAGTAGAAGTTGATTCTCCAGCGATAATAAGACCAGATAGTTCTTCAGATTGCATTGTAATTTCAGTACCAAAATATACAGGAAGAGCAGGTGTCATCGAATCCAGTAGTGTTAGTGACTTGATTAATTTCGCTGTAATAGGCCTTGTGGTTGGATCAACTGAAGCCGAACAGTCATCGACTGGAATACCCTTTACTTCACTTGTACCTGAACATGTTATTGCAGCAATTGCATAACCTCCAGCGTCAACTTTGTCACCATCACCAGTAAGGAATCCACCAGTGGTTTCGTTAAGTAATTCAACACCAACTGCACCATAAGTAGCCATTGCCATAGCAGTATTATGCCAAGCAAGTTCATTGGAACCATCTTCAAGGATGGTTTCGCCCTTATCACAATCTGGATTGTGTCCAGTACACACAGTGTAGGTTGTTGCTGGTCCAGTAGATACGTTATTTGAGCCATAGTAAGTTAGGTTAGTTTCTAGTTTAGTCCAACCAGCATCTGCTGCAGTAGGGTCGTCAGATGCACCGTGACTAATCGGGTCATACCATCCAAATAGCCATTGATTTACTGTTTGAGTTTTGTAAGGACCGTCACTTCCAAGTCCAACCAAATAATCTGGAACGAAGCCTGTGAATATTGCATCTCTAACCATCACTCTAAGTGCTGCTGCAGCATTAGCATCAATACCGTACAAGGCTGAAACAGTTGCATCAGTCCAAGGCGTTGGTGCTCCTGCGCCCATTGTTGAGAAGTTAATTGGTGGTGTTTCTCCCATCAATTCTCCATGCAAGAATAAAACAGCACCCGAATCAGTTGCAACTCCTAGTGGGCCATACAACATATTTCCAGCTATTTCTGGCGATACAGAGACATAATCAGCACCTTGTGGAGATGTTGGTGCAAGTGCAGTTCCCCAAGCGCCTCCAAGGTTTAGACTGTAAGTTAGATATCCGCCATTAATTGGGTCTAATCCACCTAGAGTTTGATTTACAAATTGTTCAGCGTTAATGGTTCCTGAACCACCAAGTAGTATCATGTTTAGAGAAGTTTCACTGCTTAACCAGTTAGCTACCCAAGGAGCGATTACATCGTATTCTGCATCGCTGATTCCGTAAGTAGCGGTTGCTGTAGATTTATCCATTGTAGCAAATGCTGCAATTCCAAAGGCTGTTGGTGATTCAGAACCGACTGCATCTGTGGCTAAAAGACCAATTGGCATTGCAGTTCCTTTACCACCAAATAGTAGTGTAGTTGCGACTGCATTATCAAGGTCAACACCCAAGTAGTTCATGATACGTGTTGATGCGTTAACTGCAGTACCAGTTGTATCCATAAACCATTCAGCGTCTCCACCACCGTGAACATTAGCAAAAGTACCACCAACTCCTAAACAAACAGCATAATCAGTTGCTATTGTTGCATTAATATCTGCAGAAGCATAGCCCCAGATTCCCGCCCTTTGCATGGTTCCTGTAGTGAATGCTGGAGCATTTAATGCATCAACTGCAACGGCACTATAATCTTCAGTAGGATATGCATTACAGTGCCCTGCTAGAATTAGTACGCCTTGCATTCCTGTCAAAGCTGCGTCTTCACCAGTAGGCATCATTGCTGATTCAAAAGCATATGAAAGGTTTCCAATAGATGAATTACCAGCGAATGTGATTGCTGACTCATTACCTGGTCCACCTGCTGCCATTAATTGACCCCCTTGGATTGCTTGAGTATAGGTTGAACCGTAGAGTGAAGCAAAGTATGCATCAAATGCGTCATACCATCCAACTCCAAGTATCATAGAAGCGGTTCCAGCATCAACGGGAGAGCCCATGGTTCCATCCGCTTGAACGCCCATTTGGATCGCACCATAACTTGTTGTGATTCCTTCTGCTGTTACTTTACCAGCACCAAAAGATTCCATCTCTTTACCGACTAAACCTGCAGCGAATCCTGCCTTGGTTAGGTCCATAATTCCTGCAATAGCAGGGCCTGTAGCACCGGTAACTTGGGGTTGGAATGGAATGTTTGTTGTAGTGACCAAAGTGTCACAAGGGTTTCTGGTGTCTTCAGCACAGGTAAATACTTTCGACTCACTGTATTGCATAGTACCAGCAGTCTCGTTATAATCAAGGATTTCACGAGTATATGTGATATCATAATCAAACGGTCCTACTTTTTCATATACAGGTTCTGCTGCACCAGGATTGGTTAGATTCCAAGCATAATAACTACGCTCACCAGTTGAGGAAGCCCAATCTGCTTCAGCTTCTGTACAATCACTGTTAGCACATGCTTCATCGGCAGGGAAGGTTTCAAAATTTTCTTCAACTGCCGCTTCGACTCCTGCTGTCGAAAGCATCGACAAAGGGGCGCTCAAAACTAAAAGTGCCAAAGCGGCACCTAACATCATTTTACTGTTATTTAACATACTCATCAGCCATTGTCAACGCATCTAGGTGTTAAAGATTACACCTAATGTGGGCGAAAATATCTAGTTATTGGCAAGATACAAACCAGCCACTAGGAAAATAAAGATTTCAAGACTCTATTATTGAAATGTAAATTTTTGTAGTGCCAAGTGTAAAAAGGGAAGTGGTTTTGGATTACAGCATAGTAGAAATGAGATGATATTATGCCAGACCCAATTCAAAGAATCTCACACGAATCCTACTCATTTCTAGAAGATAATATTGAATCCACTATAGCAATAGGTAAATCGATCAGAGATACTTTAGCACCATATTCTAACCAAGTACCTTATGATACAAATTGGGAAGTTCAAGCTGCAGTAGAGGCTTTACACGTATTTGGTTCAAGGTGGACTATCGAAATACTTTCTACACTGTATATCGCTGGACCAAGAAGATTCAACGAAATGAAGAATCTTCTCGAAGGAATCTCTTCTAGAACTCTATCTGATAAATTGAGGCTTCTGGCCGACGAGGGCTTAATCATTAGGCATGTTGATGATGGACCTCCAATTAGAGTTAATTATACACTAAGTGAGCATGGTAAAACATGTGGCAGACTTCTTTCCCCATTGGTCGCCCATCTAAAGATATACACTGGTTCAGTACAAGCTGGTGAGTGAATAATCAACAACATCAACCACATGATGTTGAACCACCGTAATTACTTTTTTTGGGATGAAATTTCTGGGAATTTAAATTGAACATTGACGGGATGCTTTAACAAAGGAGAAGTGGAAGGGGAGTTTATGCCTTTGTTAGCACAGTGGGTTAGACAGCGTCCTTGGTTGGCTGCTGGTATCGCTGGTGCTGCAGGTGGAATTGCTGGTGTTGCAGGCACTATGGCTGCTGCTGCTAGTGCTGTAGGCGCCCTTGCATGGGGCGGTGTTTCCTCTAAGTCGAAAGATGAAGACCATCCACTTAGGAGACGCGTTTTAACTACCTTAGAAAAACACCCTGGGCTTTGCTATCGTGAATTACAAACAACTCTAAATGCTGCTAATGGAACACTACGACATCACCTCGATGTATTACAATCTCGCAGAAGTGTAACCGTCATGCATGTCAACGGAAGAACCTGTTATTTTGCTGGCGCTCCTACTCAAATTGAAGTTCTAAAAGGTATTTCTGTCAATGAGCAAAAAGCAGCAAGGTCGCTTCCAATTGGGCTATCGCTGGTTCAAAGATTAATAATTGAGGATATAGTAAAAGAAGGTATACCACGCTCACAATCAGACTTAGCAAGGAGAATCGGTAGAACAAGAGCAACTGTTCACTCAGCAGTCAAAGTATTGAGGCGAAGAGGCATACTTAGAGAAGATAGAATTGAACTAATGCCTCATATCGATATGGACATTAAGTGGCATGGGACTCATGGCGTAGATTATGATTGGGTCGATGAGCGTCGTTGAAATTCTACTAGAATTTTCGCCTCTTGAGAGACAATTAATACATAGTCTTCAAAGACCTTCGCCATAACCTGTTCTTTGAGCAAGATGTTTAGAGTTCGAGTTCAAGAGGTTGCGCTTCCTACCAGCGAAAGAGACCGAGATAGTTTGGTTTCATGGTTTATCGATTCACTATGCCTCATTCGTAAGAAAGGAGAAGATATGGCCGATGGAGGGAAAGCAAATCCTGTCCATAGACTTCTACGTGATTATCTATTTGCGCAGCCTGAAATTGGCTGGGATGCACAAATGCTTGCTGATGAATTAGCACTAACTCCTGCATCCTTAAATCACCATCTAACTCGTTTAGTTCAAGCTGGAATCATTGGTTATACCAATGAAGGAAAAGGATGGCGTCGCTATTATCTAAGAGGTGGAACTATCACTAATGCCATCGAACTATTTTCTTTACAGTGTAAAACAATTGTTGCTCAAAGACTCAACTTGATAGACAAAATGTGGGGTAGAGAGAATCCAAGGCTTATACTTGAACTTCCTGAAAATGATTCGCAATCCCTTAGCCTTGGTATTGCAGACCATCGGCCATTGATGAGCGATAGTGATGAAAGCATCTTATCCCAATGGATGGGAGATTTTGGCCTACTTGGAGAGAGACCTGGTAAAGAAATCAAAGCGGAATCGGTTTCAGCTCAGTTATTCGAATTATTACTAACACGAGATGCCCCGCTATCACTTGATGAGGCTGCTGAACATGTAGGTGTCCAAAAAGCACGAATAGGTCGAATTCTGGAACGCTTTAGAAGCAGTTCCATGGTAGAAAGAATACCAAGAACAGATCGATTAGCAATTGCACTTTGGACTGCTATGACCACTCAATATCAAAGAAGAGGAGAAGATTGGATGCTAAAGAAAGGTGGATTTCAGAGAATCTTGAATTCTAAGAGACAGTCTTCGATATTGATGAAACTCAAAAAAGCAAAACTGACCATAGAAGAGGTCGAAAGTGAGATGAAAGGCATTGAACCAAAGCAACAAATGTTGCTACTAAACCTTCTTGGAGGAAGACTGCCACTTGGACATAGAATGTCTGGCGAAGATGCTGCTCAGACTATGCGTAGAGTGCAGGACCAACTCGATAGAGTTCTAAGAAGAATGAGAAGGGTTGCTGAGATGCTAGAATCTAACCTTAGTGAATCAGAGTAGTCCAATCCTTGAAAAACAAGATGTACAAGCATCAGTTGTGAGCGAGTTTATTGAAGACAAGCCTGGGCCGTGGGAAGGTGAGCCGCGCCCGCTATTTCTCGCTCCAATGTCTGGCGTGACAGATCTTCCATACCGATTGCTAGCAAAGCAATGCGGAGCAGATGTCACGATTACTGAATTCACCAATAGTACTGCACTTACTAGAGAGGCTGCTGTTTCATGGCGAAAAATGGAATCGCATGAAACCGAAGTTCCATTTATTCCACAAATTTTTGGAGGAGATGCAAAAGATATGGCAACTGCTGCAGAAATGCTATCCCCAAGTGCTGATTTAATCGACTTGAATTTTGGCTGCCCTGCTCCAAAGGTGACTAAAATCTGTGCTGGTGCAGCACTTATGGGAGAACCAGATAACTTAGTCTCAATGGTTGAGGGGATAGTGAATACTGTCGATATACCTGTTACTGCTAAGATGAGACTAGGGACTGGCGCTAAGCAGCATAACGCTATTGAAATTTGCCAGCGACTAGAGGAAGTTGGAACTCAACGTCTCTGTGTCCATGGTAGAACTCTAAGCCAAAGATATTCTGGAGAAGCCGATTGGAATTATATCAGGAAAGTTGTAGATTCTGTGGATGTACCCGTAATAGCAAACGGTGATGTGGTAGATGCTAAAAGTGCCACTGAATGTCTCAAAACTACCAATGCAGCAGGACTAATGGTTGGAAGAGGAGCGATTGGTAGACCGTCGATGTTTGGAGAAATGAAAGTCGGCCTTGGTTGGATGAAACAAGAAGAATTGCCCTGGGTTATTGCAAATCAAGAACACTGGTTTGAATTGGATGAAATTGGGAAAGCCTTCGCTACAAGAAAGTGGTGTTGGGATAAATATATCCAATTATCAAAACAAACTACTGGAATTCAAGGCAAATGGATGCAAAGACATGCTGTAGCATTTAGCAAAGGTTTGCCTGGTGCCAAGAAAGTTAGAGGTTTGATGCACGTTCAACCTACTCCCGAAGACTTCGCTCAGTCGATTAGTGATTTTCTTGTTGGAAACATATGATTCCAACCTCTTCTAATTATCTAACTGAGGGCTTCTAATTGGTAACCAGTTAACCTTTCACCTCATCAAAAGTAATTAGTTAATCCACCAATAATATCAGTGAATTCACCCACCACAACCAGTTCCAGTACAACTTTTGCCTCCTAACAACAAGAGCACTCCAAAGAAAATGATGACAAAGAAAAATATGAAAATCTGAATCTTTAACTTTATCATAAAATCCGAATATTTAATTTCTTGATTACCAGCATATAGTAATCCATCGCAATGTGGACAACTGTATTCACCATCTGCATCGTCATCAAATTCAACATCCCCTTTACAATGATGGCATTGAACTATGACCATAGATATTCTACAAATTGTTTTGATATAAGGTTTGAGACGACACCCATTCAAAGGTATTGAAAGCAATCACTAGTTAATTCGTCTACAGAAATTGTTCAGTTCAGTTCGACTTCATGTTCAACAACCCAATCATACATCGATTGAACACTTGGAACAAGTCCTCTAGAAATATCGGTTAAATCATAGTAAACGGTTACAGGCACAGTTGAATAAGCCTCTCTCGAAATCAATCCATTTTGTTCTAATTCCGTTAATCGTCTGGTAATAGTGGTTGAAGAACTGCCCACTGATTTCTTAATATCAGAGAACCTCATCGGTTCATTTTTATTATTGAGCAAATGTAGAATATGTAGTAATTTAGACTTGTACAGTAAAGATACTAATTTGTCTACTTGAGCAAATACTGGGTCGCAATCTGTCTCCATATGTATCACTTCCATATTGAAACCAGTGCCGTGGTATTTCAGTGCTGTGGCCTAATGTTCGTAAATAAATCATGATAATCACACGATAATGTATCTGATTTCGAATAATTATCAAAACCACATATTCAATAATATCATTCAATTGGTTTTGTCATGGGCTCGTTTGATTCTCTTGAATGGCTCAATCGTTTCTTGGACGAAACTCCTGGTGATATAGAAGTCGGAGGACCCACTCGTCAAGTACCTAATGCTTGTTGGTCACGCGTTAAGCCGACTCCATCGCCACAACCAAAGCTAATGCTATGGTCTGAAGAAATGGCTTCTAAATTAAATCTAGACCGCCCCGATGGAATCGTACTTGGTGGTAATGAAATTATCGAAGGAATGGACCCCTATGCACAACGATATGGGGGGCATCAATTTGGAAACTGGGCAAATCAACTCGGCGATGGGCGAGCAATAACACTTGGAGAAGTAAAACTACCAAGTGAAGTATTAGAGTTACAACTCAAAGGCTCAGGAAAAACACCTTACTCGAGATTTGCTGATGGTAAGGCTGTACTTCGTTCTTCAATACGAGAGTTCCTTTGTAGTGAAGCAATGTATCACTTGAAAGTCCCCACAACACGAGCATTATCACTAGTAACAACTGGAGAAGAGGTACTTAGAGATATGATGTATGATGGAAATCCCGCACTAGAAACCGGTGCTATTGTTTGTAGGGTCGCACCTAGTTTTATCCGATTTGGTAGTTTTCAAATTCATACAGCGTCAAATGATTATGATACATTGAAGACTCTTGTAGAACATACCGTTAAGACCCACTTCCCAGAACATTCAATCACTTCAGATGAAGAAATTGTCCAATGGCTAACACACATTGCAAAGAAAACAGCGGTAATGATTTCTCACTGGATGAGAGTTGGTTTTGTTCATGGTGTAATGAATACAGACAATATGTCAATCCATGGACTGACTATCGACTACGGCCCATACGGGTGGTTGGAAGATTACAATCCTGGTTGGACTCCAAATACCACTGACTCTGCTACACGTCGATACCGATATGGACAACAACCAAAAATTGGCGCTTGGAACCTTGCTCGATTATGTGAAGCAATGGTTCCGCTAATGGAGGACCCCAGCCAGTTGCATGAAGCCCTAGAAGCCTATTCGCAATCATATGGAGAATTACAAAATCAAATGTGGGCTGGTAAATTAGGGCTTAGTTCATTCATTGAATCCGATGAAGAACTAATAGTAGAATTGAATGCGTTATTGCAAGAAGTTGAAACTGATATGACGATTTTCTTCAGATTACTATGCTCAATAGAGCAGCCTAATATTGAATCTCTAAGCGATGCCTTTTACGATCCAAGTAATATCCCAACCAAACTATGGAATGACTGGTTAAGCAAGTGGTGGAAACGAGTTAATGGCTTGCCGAACCGTAGCGAAATGATTGTTTCTAACCCGAAATATGTCTTGAGAAATTGGATGGCTCAACTAGCAATTGATGCTGCTGAGTCTGGCGATTTTAGCGTATGTGAAGAACTGTTCAACTTACTCAAAAATCCATATCAGGAACAGCCTGAGTTTGAAGAAAAATGGTTCCAAAAGCGACCTGAATGGGCTCGACATAGGGTAGGATGTTCGATGCTATCATGCTCAAGTTAGTCTATTCTACCCGTTTCATAATTCAAATTTTATCGAGTAGGCGCATCTCTTAAATAAAGTCGAACTGACAAATACCTATGAGCGAAATTACTTGTCCACATTGTTCAAAAGCCTTCAAAGTTGACCAGGCCGGTTATGCAGCAATTCTTAGTCAAGTCAAGAATAAAGAGTTTGAAAAAGAAGTCCATCAAAGATTAGAGTTAGAGAAACAAAAATACAACTCTGACTTGAACCTTGCTAAAGCAACAACAGAAAAAGAATCTGCTGATGCCCTTGCTAAAAAAGAGCGAGCGATAATTGAATTAGAGTCAAAGATTAATTCAATGGAATTAGCAAAAGATTTGGCTGTTAAAGATGCCCTTGAACCTGTTAAAGAGGAAATTACTAATCTCAAAAGTCAAGTTGACTTAGCAGAAAGTGAGCGAATCATCAAAGAAAAATCTCTCGAAGACAAGTATAAAACTCAAATTAAGGATAGAGATGATGAAATTCAAAGGCTTAGTAATTTCAAAGCCAAACTCTCCACTAAAATGGTTGGCGAAACTCTTGAATTACACTGTGAAAATGAATTCGATATGCTACGCTCTGCCGCTTTCCCTAATGCCCAGTTTGGTAAGGATAACGATGCTTCAACCGGAAGTAAAGGAGACTATATCTTTAGAGACATGGATGAAAATGATATCGAATTTATTTCTATCATGTTTGAAATGAAAAACGAATCAGACACGACAACAACCAAAAAGAAAAATGATGATTTCCTCAAAGAATTGGATAAAGACCGAAGAGAAAAGGGTTGTGAATATGCAGTTTTAGTATCGCTTCTGGAAAGTGATAGCGATTTATACAATAATGGAATAGTAGATAAATCTCACAAATACCCTAAGATGTATGTTATTCGACCTCAATTCTTTATCCCAATGATTACATTATTGAGAAATGCTGCACTAAAGTCCTTGCAGGTCCGTAATGAATTAGAATTAATCAAAGAGCAAAACATCGATATTACAAATTTTGAGGATGATTTGGCAAATGTCCAGGCTGGTTTCTCAAAGAACTATGAAACCGCAAAAAAGCAATTCGAAGATGCGATAAAGAGCATAGATGCCTCAATTAGTGATTTGAATAAAGTCAAAGAAGCAATTTCTGAAGATACAGCTGCAATTTTAATTGAACCTCTTCAAGGAGAAGGGGGGGTAATAGAAGCTCCAATAGAATTTATTAAAGGATTAAGAAAATTATGTGATGAAAAAAATATTCTGTTAATTTATGATGAAGTACAGGCAGGACTAGGACGTACTGGAAAGATGTGGGCACATCAACACTGGGATACCGCACCAGACATACTATGTTTAGCAAAAGGAATTGCAGGAGGAGTACCAATGGGTGCGACATTAGTCAAATCAGAAATTTTAGATTGTAT
>ENA-ORDA01000541-ORDA01000541.1-marine-metagenome-genome-assembly--contig:-NODE-541-length-37314-cov-6.722883_pt1 | contig 37314 bp, 34 predicted proteins | sample MGYA00237778_ERZ508506 | MGnify/ENA primary metagenome ERZ508506 (study PRJEB26177, sample SAMN06267891) | marine metagenome | isolation source: Monterey Bay, California, USA | place: Pacific... | reverse complement strand
TATATTACAGCAACGAGTACAGGATGTTGCACGAAGAGTTGCTTGAAAAAGTAACACTGAAACAAATGATATATAAATACTAAAAGAAACATTCAATGATGAAGTTTGAATCAGTTATCCAAGGCCTAACAGAACTCCATTTGCGAATGAGTCAAGAACCAACATGGCAAACATGGCCGGAAGAATTTTGCGTATTCTATCGCTTTCAATTGGAGGCACAGGTTTTACTAGACAACAAGTTTAGGCTAGATTCATCCAAGCATTCATTGTGGAACGATGCTTACACGAATGTCGGCATGTATCGCAGTTTTGAAGCGTTATTTTGGATTAAATCGTTCGAGCATATCGCTAGATTGCAAAATGTACCTATGAGTTGGATTGCAGCGATTAAATTAACTGCACCACCCACAACCGGCCACGAGGGTCAATGGGAACTATTACCATTGTCTTCATTCATTGACCCCGATGGATATTGTTACGAATCAGTTTGGGCATCACACCTTGATGGAGTCAAGCAGGGACTCATCACCAACACCGAGTTTCCCTTCCAGCGAGACCCAAGCCAAGTTGCCATCACTGATGCTAAATTAGCTAGGGATCTCGAAGCTTGAGAAAGAGGGCTGGGAAGTAGCACTTCTCGATTTTGCGCACTAAAGCGGAGTAATGGGCAGGTATTAACAGGCCATTAAAACATCAGTACCCCCTCCACACCCTTTACCTATCACGCTAATTTTTGGATGTTGTGAATCCTGTCAAATGAGTGTTAGATTCGAGAAATTCATGTGTATTTTGGTTTTGGTTTTTGTGCATTGTTATCATCAAACGGTGAATAAGCATTTGTCGTATGATAAAACAGACAGGGTCAAAAAGGTTCGCCGAAACGAAATACCATGCAGTCCCAAGCCCAAGAAGCCGAAGGATGGCGATTTGACATCCTCAATGCATCGTTTATGACGGGTATTCCAATCCTCGCAGCCATTGGTATGGTATGGTATACGATGAACCACGGCGTCTCAAGTGTGGAATTGGGGATTTTCGTATTCATGTACGTCGCATGCGGCCTCTCTATCACGGCAGGGTACCACCGTTTGTTCTCACACCGTACGCACAAGGCCGCATGGCCACTTCGTTTGTTCTATGCACTGTTTGGGGCCGGGGCGTTCCAACATTCAGCAATCAAGTGGTGCAGCGATCATCGACGTCATCACCTCATCACCGACACAGATGATGACCCATATTCAGTTCTGAAAGGTTTCTTTTGGGCACACATTGGATGGATACTGGTTGCTGGTGAAGTGCGTGTGGAGAAGGTGCAAGACCTCGAAGCAGATCCAATCCTTGCGTTCCAAGACCGTCACATTTTCCTGCTTGGTTTCCTCGTTGGCATGATGTTGCCAGGGGCTGCTGGTTGGTTCTTACTGGGCGGTTTCACCGGTTTTTTGGGTGGCTTCATTTGGGGCGGCCTCTTTCGGATTGTCATCGTTCACCATGCGACTTTCCTCATCAACTCTGCAGCGCACACATGGGGCACACAACCGTACTCCACTGCGAACACATCCCGTGATTCACCCTTCCTTTCGCTGTTCACCTACGGCGAGGGCTACCACAACTTCCACCACACCTTCCAAGCAGACTATCGCAATGGGCATAAATGGTATCACTGGGACCCAAGCAAATGGTGGATTCGCGGATTTTCTTTCATTAAGATGACCAGTGATTTGCATAAAATCCCAGACAAGACCATCGAAAGTCGTAAGATGAAAACCGCCTTTGAAACAAGCAATAAACTCAGCACCGGAGAACTCAAAGAGAACGTTCAAAGTTTGATTGAACGATTGCGTAAAGGGTACACCGACCTGGACACCCATCGCAAGGCTTTGAAAGCCGCAAAGAAGAACAAGGACGGTGTTTCAAGTCAAAAACTGAAGAGTTTGTGCAATGACATCAAAAAGGAAATTAAAGCTGCAAAGCAGTCCATCGCCCAAATCCGTGTTGAATTCCAACAGTGGATGGATGGATTACCCTCAATGGCATGATTTCGTAATCTCGAGCCCTCACTATTTTCGAGCCTCACCATTTTTGAGCGCCAACGTTACTGTAAAATCGGATTACCATGAAAAATACTTTTACCGGAACAGTGCTGGAAAAATTAATGCGACTGGATGTTTTCTTTGTTACAGTACTGTTACTTGGGGTTGTATTGCCAGCCACTTCAATGCTCAGCGGTGAGCATCATCAAGACATTCAGTCAAATCTTTACAATGACATTCGTCAATCTGATGCTCGTTCGTCAACCTCTACAGTGAGCCCCGTTAGCGGTTGGACGACAGGTGGCGAAGAAATTACCATCACAGGAAGCGGCTTTTCGAATCTTGCCTTTGTGAACACCACAGACGATGGCGTCAACCATCAATGGCATGAGTCTACAATGGACTATTCATCTGAAGCTGGTCGATACAATTCCATCGTTGAGGACTCAAGTGGAGACCTCCACGCCGTTCATATCAACGGTGGAACTTACAAAATCAGGTACAGCACCTATGATGGTACGACTTGGAGTTCAGTCAATATCAACGATTGTGGAGGCGCGTCCTGCTGGGATGTTCACATGGTGATTGATGACAACGACGAGCTCCACGTTGCGTACACAACAGACAGCACTTGGTCTGAAACTCTTGTTTACATGCACTACGACGGAGTAGACTGGACAGACGAAGTCGTCTCTTCGAACGCGAATGTAGGTCCAATCGGCATCGCCGTCGATTCAAACAATAATCCGCACATTTCATACGCAGCGGAGGGCCAATACTGCGGTGATGGTCTTCGAATTGCCTCGTACAATGGCTCCAGCTGGGCGTACGATGGAATTGATGTGGGGGATAACCGTGGATGTGATTCTGCTATGGTTATCGATGAGGACGACAACATCTACATTGCCTATCAAAACCGCGACGAATCGAAACTAAAAATCGCTACGGACAAAAGTAGCCAATGGGATATTTATGACGTTGATGCAGGTGAATCACTCTATGATTTGTGGCCGGGGTACATGACATCGATGGTCATGGACCAGCAAGGTCAATTACATATCGCCCACTTCGATGATAAAGAGAAGGATTTACGATACTCAACAGGTGCGCCGAACAGCGAATGGACGACGACTCTCGTTGACTCAACAGGACATACAGGTCGTGACCCATCCATTGCTTTGGACTTCTCTGGAAACGTCCATATCGCTTACAATTCTTGGGTTGGCTGGGATTTGAAGTACGCCATCTATGACACGGCTACCTCTGCATGGGATGCGAGTACAATTTCAACAACAGGCGATGTGGGTAAGGGGAGTTCAATTCTCATTGATGAAAGCGGAATCATGCATGTCCTCTTTAGCGATGAGACGGCTGACGTCCTAAAGTACGCGACAAAATCAACTGGTTTGCTTCAAACAAAGGAAATCACTGTACAATTCGGAGAATATGGCTCTGTGACCGGTACCGTGGTTAACGACACGACCATTACAGTGACAACACCATTGGCAGGTCAAACCGGGGATACAGTCAACCTCACCCTTTGGGACAAAGACGATGTGAGCCACCTGATCGGTGCATCATTCACTTTCATCTCACCGGATGACCTTGACAGCGACGGAGTCCTCAATGCGAACGACGATTGTCCAAACATTGCTGGTAATTCTACATCAGATCAAACCGGTTGCCCTGATGGTGATGGAGATGGAACCAGCGATTCAAACGACGCGTTTCCTTCTGATGCCTCTGAATGGGCCGACGCTGATGGCGATGGAACTGGTGATAACGCCGATGCTTTCCCAAACGACGCAAATGAAACACTCGATACCGATGGTGACGGTGTTGGTGACAACAGTGATGCGTTCCCGAACGATGCGAGTGAAACTCTTGATTCTGATGGGGATGGAGTTGGTGATAACAGCGATGTATTCCCTTTCAACGCCTTGGAATCATTGGATTCAGACGGTGATGGTGTCGGTGATAATACCGATGCGTTCCCAAACGATGCCAATGAAACCACGGATACAGATGGCGACGGAATCGGCGATAACAGCGACCCGAATCCTACACAACACAGCGGTGACGACAGTGATGGAGATTCGATAGCGAATGCCGATGACGCTTTCCCGAACGATGCCACGCAATGGCTCGATATCGATGGAGATGGGTATGGTGATAACGCAACTGGTAACAGCCCGGATACTTTCGTTGACATCTCCACGCAGTGGTCTGATACTGACGGTGACGGTTACGGTGATAATTGGGGCAATTCCACTTGGAACTCGACTCGCCTTTTCATCTGGCCGGGTCAGTTCGTCGTTGGAGCTTTCATGCCAGACCATTGTCCAACGGAGTACGGTAATTCTACAGTTGATGGATATTATGGATGTACAGACCTCGATGGAGATGGCATAGCCGATATTTATGATGACGATGTAACAGATTTAACGAATACATCATCCGATGAAAACTCATCAAGTGATTCGGACGGCGATGGCGTTTTGGATGCTTCAGACCTTTGCCCGGGTACGGTCGAAAATGGATACGTCGGCATGGATGGATGCCTCTTCGATCAGGATGGCGATGGAGTCGATGACCTCAAAGATGCATGCCCTGGTACATCTTCAGGAGTTTCTGTTAACGCCAACGGCTGCGCTGTTGGGGATGATGAAGGCTCGAGTTTCCTTGATTCACTGAGTTCCGGTGATCAGGGTGCAGTTATTCAAACAGTGGGCTTCGGAGCAGTCATTCTCGCATTGTTCGGATTCCTACAGACCAACATCGTGGCTGCAATTCTCCCAGATTCCGTTCGCTGGCTTCGAGTGCTCCGTAAGGACTCAAAACTCAACAAGGAAGAAACTCGTGAGTTGGAATACCTCCGATCGTTGGTTCAAACCTACCACCAAGATCTCGGAGTTATGCACGATGAGTTGTATCAACTTAAATCCGAACTCACTGCACGTTATACCAACAGTGAAATCAAGAAAATCACCCTTGAGAAGTTGAACACGCTTATCCTTGATTTGCTCAGCATGCAGGCCCATGAATTGAATCACATTGCGCACAACGACGCTTACTTCGGTCTCGGTGGCTCACTCAATACCAAAGAACGCACAGAATACCTGTCTCAAGATGCACTGATGCGATTTGATGAGAGCGATGATATGCACATGGCAAACGGTGCAGTCCCTCAAATCCAAAACCATCATCCATCGAACGAGATGCGCGGCCAAATCAATGAAACCGACGGGCAGGAATATCTCGAATATCCCTCAGGTAGCGGTTTCTGGTTCTACCGCAGTCAATCCACAGGTGAATGGACCAAGTGGACGCAATAACGCCGTTGACAAGGGTCCACATTGGTTGAAATTAAGTCACCGTTGTGTGGGTTTTTCCTGCCATCGGATTGTAACACGGCTTTCACAGAGAAACTTTTCTGAGGTGTTTGAGGACTCGCAGTGTTGAACTCTCACCGGCAGAGAGACCAGATATTCTACGCATACTTTCGAACTCGCTCCAGGTCCCAAGAAGTCGCTCCTCCATCCAGGCATTGAGGAACCATGGGTGGATGTAGGATGAACGACAAACTGCACGTGTATTGCCAAGATTTGCTGCCACCGTGTCGATAACCGCTAACATCGTTTTGTTTCTTTCGAACTGAGTTGTTGGTACGTTCCAGTCGCCTTCATTCCAAAGTTTGTTGATGGATTCAACATCGGGTAATTTCCCGAGCCAATGTTTCATGTCTTCTGCTTTCTGTGGTCGGGCAAGGAATGCCAAACGTTCAGCACAACGGTAGGTTGCCGCCCATGTTCGGAAGTTTTTGGCCGTGAAACCTTCTCCACTGCTCGCACGGATGTACTGATTGATGTGCTCAGCCTTTAGGTCGACTTCATTACCCGCCTCAGAGATATACATGAACAAGTCAGCACTCTTAGTGCCTAAACGGTTGGTTCGCAGTATAAGGTCGACAAGATGGTCGTCTTCAATGGTAATCTCCCAGTTCTTGTCGGATTTTCCGGTGAAGGTGAACACTGCATCATGACGTCCTTCGGCATCGTCACCTTTGATGTGCTTAACATGCATTGATTTGAGTGTAGTTAGTCCATAGGAGTTGTTCGCTTTAGCATACTCGTCACTCCCAACGCGAATGTTGTACAGATCAATTAATCGTACGACAAGGGCAGCAACTGTGTGAAGTTCCATTGAGCTTTCTTCAAGGTCTCTCTCAACCTGCTTTCGCAGTCGAGGTAGTTGTGATGCAAAGTAAACCACATCGTCGTATTTCATTTCAGTTGTGATATCAGTCCATTCAGGATGATAGCGGTATTGTAGACGCCCTTTGGAGTCGAAGCCAGTCGCTTGGATATGCCCCCTTGCATTTGGACAGATCCATACTTCGCTCCAAGCAGGAGGTAGGCCGAGTGAATTCCACCGAAGAATAAGGTCCGAATCCTCAACTTGTACTCCGTCAGGAGTTCGATATTGCCACTCAAATACGCCCTCTTTCAAAGAAATGTTTTCACGAGATATACCGCTGAGTGATGGGTCGCTGCGCACCAAAGTCGCTCTCCTCAATGCTTCTGCTGAATCGATGGGCACAAACCACCGGCTGTGGCACATGAGATGAACTTATGGCCCTGTACACAGTGGTTTGGCTTCAAGCAAATTGAATCTCTTGTTCATCAATCCAGTTGTACATGGATTGGATACTGGGTGCGAGTAGTTTTGCATTCGGAGTGAGCGAGTACGTTACCGTAGTTGGCATTGTGGGATGGACGAGACGGTCAACTAAGCCGTTTTGCTCGAGTTCTTTCAAGCGCCGAGTAACCGTCGTCGAGGATGAGTTCACTCTTTTTTTGATGTCTGTGAACTGCAGAGGCATGTTCTTACGGTCAAGAATCATGAGTATGTGCAAGAGTTTGGACTTATTGAGCAAGTTGAGAAGCTTGTCCACCTGTGAAAAAATCGGGTCGCATTCAGTCATTCTATCCACTTCATTACCAACCATTTCGAATGAGTACTTGATATCACGGTTGATTCGTGCTCAATCTATTGGTCGGAAGACTCTCTTTCGTTAAACAAATGAAATATTTTGGGAGAAAGCCCCTAGTGACCACAGTTCACGGCCGTTTGTACCGTCATCAGCAGCAAAGAACAGTGCTCCTCCAAACGCATAGAAGTTGCTTGGGCTACTTGCGCCGGCAGGGTTTATTTCTTGAGCCAACCAGACCGAGTCGTTTGATGGGCTTGTGGCCCACAACTCAGCGCCATTGCCGTCGTCCGCTTTGAAGTACAGTTTACCATCGAACACCGTGAAACCACTTGGCCCTCCAGTTCCGGAAGTTGACTGAAAGTTTGTGACTTGCCAAAAGGAATTATTGGTTGATTCATACGCCCAAAGTTCGAAGTGAGTGCCAGAGGTAGCTTGCATGTAAAGACGGGTTCCCATTACCGTGAGGTCTGAGAGCATGCTTCCCGCAACACCGGGCCGGATATCGGCAGCCAACCATGTTGAATTGTTGGTCACATCGTACGCATACAATTCACTGCCAACGCTGCCGTCGTTTGCTGACATGTAGACGGTCGTTCCCATTAAGACAAGATTCTCTGGTGAAGATGAAAGGATTCCAGTATTGATGTCCTTGACCATGAATGTGGTGTTAGTGGAAGTCTCATGTTTCCATAATTCGGTATTCCCAGTGTTCAAGCCCGCCGAGAAATAAAGGTCGGAGTTGACTGCAAGCAACGATGTTGGTTGAATGTCCGCTTCCACTTTCCACACACTGTAATTGAGAGTTTCATAGGCCCATAAATCAAACAATCCAATTCCGGTAGAGCCAGTACTATCTCGAGCTGAAAAGAACACAGTTGTCCCAATGAGCGTAAATTCCCCAGGATAGCTTGATCCACCAGGGAATATCTCTGTAATTTGCCATGCTGTTCCGTTGGATGGTTCATAGACATACGGTTTGACGTTGAGGCCTTGGTCTTGTCCTGAGAACATCAATTGTGAACCAATCGTTCGAATATCAAGGACGCTACCAGAGTACACGAGCGAAATGTTTCCATTTTCATAGGCCCAGATTCCGCTTGCTGTTCCGTTGTTTGCGGTGAAGTACATGGTTGAGTTTATTGAGACAAAATTGGTTGGGTTGCTGCTGCTTCCGTTGTTAATGTCTTCGACCATTTTTACATCAAATAAAGTACAAATAAGGGTGCGGAACAGTATTTCACTCGATTCAAGAATTCCGTTTTGAGCGATTCCACCGTTTCGACCGTCATCCATGCCCTGCTCAAGCAGTTCTCCAGTTCCGTTGCATCCCATACTGGCTGGAGCGGCAGACAGCCGTGCTGCCATCATGGTCCCGGTCGAACTTCCATTTGTTCCATCAGCACCATCAGCACCATCAGCACCGTCCGCTCCATCTTGACCGTTCTCTCCCTTGCAAACAAAAACAATCGAGTCTACCTCGTTGTTCGATAAGGCATTATCTCTGTTATCGTCAACACCTGTTTCCACAATTGTTCCTCCGTTTGGGCAATTTAGTCCATTTGGTTCATTGCGAGTAATGATGAGCGAAGTGAGGCCCGTACTTCCATCAGCACCGTTTTCTCCATCTGCTCCATTGAGACCGTCTGTTCCATCTGCTCCGTCGTTTCCGTCTGTACCGTCCGATCCATTGAGACCGTCGGTTCCATCAGCACCCTCTGTGCCATTGAGTCCAGATTGGCCAGTTAGGTCGATCGGAGTCCATATGCTGTTCTGGCAGACTTGGAACGCAGCATCAACAGCGATGAAAAAGATTTGATTGTTAACGGCTGCGTCACACACTGGGAGTGCATCAGTAGAGCTGACAAGATGGAAACTCGAACCGTCGCTTCCATTGATGCCCGCTATGCCACTTTCCCCGGATGGCCCTTGCGTGCCTTCTGCATTCGAAATGGAATAGAGAGAAAATGGCACCAATACCAGCATAGCAACCAGCAGTATGGCTGAAATTGAAGATTGAGTCAACATCTGTGGAGCGCCTTTCATCGGTGCCTCAGACCTCCCATCAAGTGCAGGGAGAATCTTATCTGAGTGAGCCGGTTCTAAATTGATTGTTTCAGAAATCACTCGGTCTGCTGCAGCCGTTACCGCTTGTGTTGCTTCTTCAGTTCGGTAGGTTGCAATTTGCTCAACACTCCAACCTTGTTCAGTGAGTTGTTCATCAGTCCACATAAGCATCAAACCTTTTGTGTCCTTATATCCGATTTTTGGTGCACCGATTTGACAATATAAAGAAAAAGAAGGGTGTAGATTTGAGCCGACGACAGAAGAATCGGGAATTGGACATTGTTGGTAACTCTTGATGTAATTATTATTCTTGGATTGGGAATTATTATTAGGGTCGGCCCCTAGTTTTTAGCATGGGGCAGATTATTTCCTTTAGCGTTGACAGCACCTTTGCAGATGGTCTTGATGACTTGATTGCCAAGTCGGGATACCAGAACAGGAGTAAGTTCCTACGTGATGCAGCACTGTATTTCGGAGAAATCCAACGACGAGGTGAACTCGCCAACATGCAAAATGACGAAGTGGTGGAAGGCCATCTTGTCATTTACTATCAGCACGGTATCGAACACAAGTTGATGGAAATTCGACATTCCCATAGCCTCAACATTACCTCTTACAGTCACAGTTGTTTGCCTCACAGCCATACATGCGTTGATGTTATGCATGCTATTGGGAATGCGGAGCAGTTCCGTGAAACGATGGAGCAACTGCAGAACATTTTGAACGTCGACAAAGTTTCGTTTGTCTCTGCTCCGGTACGAGACTCTGGATGCTGTTGAACCTCTGTACGTACCCTTCACGCCTTAGATTTGTTTGCTTGGGATTGTTGTACTATTCGCCCGGCAATAAGTGCTGCAGAGACGAAGATCGAGCCGAGCATTAATTGTCCGATAAGGTCGTAGTCTTCGTTGACTATGCCACCGCTCAGCAATAAGAAATCAAGGGAAAGCACTGTACCAATTACGAGGAGTGGGAACGATGCAATGTTGGTAAGTGAGACTTGAGTCGGTAACACATCTTCACCAGTTGATGATGAGGTCTTGTTCATTGGGTCGTAAAAGTGTGCAAACAACACACCCAATCCAGCCCCCAACATATCGCTTACCAAGTCGGATGCAGTGTTGACATATCCGCCTTGGTCAATGGTTTGAAACATGGTTTTACCGAAGAACTCGTAGACTTCGTATGCAACACCAATGGCAACGCTGAGTGAAAATGCGGTAAAGGCAACTGTGCGAGGTGAAAGGTTCCATCCGTTGTGCTCTGACATTCTTCTCCATCCAAGTGCCCATGCAATTGCAATTGCTGTGCTGTTCATGCTGTGGACCACTTTGTCCCACCAAGGGTGGACGTGATACATTCCATTCACTCCATCTGCACACAGCCATTCGCCAGGCTGCATTCCATCGAAGCAGAACGGTCCAGGGCCACTGTCAGCAGCACCAAGCGAACCACCGATGAAGTGCAACATTGTTGCAAAGTAAGCAATCCAAAGAGGAAGTGCTGGCATTCTTACTCGTCCACTCCAAAGAATCGAAATGGCGATGAGGGCCATAATTGCTCCACCAAAGTTGTAACCCGCCCAAAGGTTCAGACCTCGAGCGAGATTCCAGACTGTGAGTAAAATGCATGAAATGAGCCAAGCCATCAATGGAGCTCTTTCAGGGACTCGAGTCTTCTCTACCGCTGTGTTGTCCCCTTCCATAAACCGCCGGTCAATGACCTCTCTTATGATGATTAACCCGTTAAATTGTTTGAGGTGTCGAATATTGAGCGCTTGAATCTCATTCAATCTTTGAACTTCTCGTCTTTTCTACAGATTGCCATGAGCCGCCGTTGTGTGCTTCAATGCCCGCTTTTTTGAGAATTTTAACAGCGCGACCTGATCGCATACCGCTCACACAACAGGTGATGAGGGGTCTCTTTTCCTTCCGCAAGCTTGAGATCTTTGATTGAATGGAATCGAGAGGTACATTTCGAGACCCCTCGCCATGGGCAGCGTTGTACTCTTGAGGCGTTCGTACATCGATGATGCAAGCGCCGTTGCTGAGTAAATCGCCTATTGACGGTCCACTCTTTCCGAAGAGGTTCACTAGGAATTTGAACACAGCACCACCTCAGGGGTAAACGACTGGCAGACCAGCATCTTTCCAGCCGTTGATTCCGGTTTCAAGTTCCATCAGATTTGTAAATCCCATGTCGAGCAGTGTTTGGGCTGCGTCTTGTGACCGGTTTCCACTTCTGCAGTAAAGCAGGATAAGTTCATCTTTGTCGTTTGGAAGTTCACTCTCCCTACTTTCGAGTTCAGTGTGAGGAATGAGGGTGGCATTCTCAAGATGTCCGTCCTGCTCCCATTCGGCTTGGGTTCGTACGTCGAGAAGGAATCCATCAGGATTGTCAAGAATTCCGTCTTCAAACTCAGAGACACCGACTCTCTCCCACATTGTGGCATCGGATATGCAGCCCGACAGCAGAACAATCATCAGCAGCGGTAACAGGCGCGACATGATTTTTGCTGAGGTCTACGTTTTTTGGAAGTTTGGTGTTCCGGACACACCCGATTATGTGTACAACATCTTTTCGAATATGTCTTTAGAAGAGAAAATCAGCCATTTTTGGAGATTTATATGCAGTCGAATTGATACTCTCGTATGGATGCAGAAGAGGAAATCAAACAGAAGCAAAAGGCATTACGTGAGCGCTTTGAGCAACATATCCTAGACAACTTTGATGGTCAAGAGGTTTGGTTTCAACAGAAGAGAGTGCAACTGGTCGGCGAAGCGAAAATTCTGGCGGATGATTGGGGGATTCATGTGAACTTTGAGTCTGAAGAAGGGGAGGCGTTCAGCGTATCCGGGCGATGGGATTACCTCGTCGTCTATGCGGACCGTCTTGGAGCAACCTATTGTGGCTGGAGTTTGACAACATTCTGCCCATACCCTGAATGGAATGATTGATGAAAGTCGGCCGTGAGCACTCGCCATGGCCACCCTTGATTCGCTCACATGGCTGTCTCGTTTTGTTTCCGAGACTCCGGGGGATTCAGAGGTTGGTGGGCGCTCTCGTCAAGTTCCCAACGTATGTTGGTCTCGTGTCCTTCCTACACCGTCCATCGAACCCAAACTGCAACTCTGGTCCTCAGAAATGGGACAAATGCTAGGGATTGAAAAAGGCGGAGCGGAAACACTCGGTGGTGGCGTTCCGATTCCTGGTATGGATTCGTATGCACAGCGTTACGGTGGGCATCAATTTGGAAATTGGGCGGGGCAGTTGGGAGATGGTCGAGCGATAACTCTGGGGGAAGTTGAATCGAAGGAGGGCGTTGTTGAATTGCAACTCAAGGGGGCGGGTAAGACTCCTTACTCACGATTTGCCGATGGAAAGGCAGTCTTACGCTCATCGATTCGAGAGTTTCTCTGCAGTGAGGCAATGCATCATTTGGGTGTCCCTACAACGCGAGCGCTTTCCCTCGTAACGACGGGTGAAAATATTCTTCGAGACATCATGTATGATGGCAATCCTGCTCATGAACCCGGAGCAATTGTTTGCCGGATTGCTCCGAGTTTCATACGCTTTGGTAGTTTCCAAATCCATTCCGCTACATCCGACATTGATACATTACGCTCACTGGTTGAGCACACCGTTCGTACTCATTTCCCATCCCATACACTCAACGATGATGTTGGTCGAATCGCTTGGCTCTCTCAGATTGCAGAAGATACAGCATTGATGATCTCCCACTGGATGCGTGTTGGGTTTGTACATGGAGTGATGAATACCGACAACATGTCGATTCATGGATTGACCATCGATTACGGACCGTATGGATGGCTCGAGGACTATAATCCGGGTTGGACTCCAAACACAACCGATTCCTCCACCCGTCGATATCGATACGGGCAGCAACCACAAATTGCAGCTTGGAATCTTGCCCGTCTGTTGGAATCGATGGTTCCGCTGATGGAAGAACCTGAATTGCTGCATGATGTCCTCACTGCATACACGGATGCTTTCGATGTGCAACACAACCGAATGTGGGCAGAGAAACTTGGTCTCGGTACATTCATCGCTGATGATGAATCACTCATTCGTGATTTGAACGCACTTTTGCAGGAAGTCGAGACCGATATGACCATCTTTTTCCGATTGCTGAGTTCGATTGAAACTCCTGATGTTTCTGAGTTGTCTCATGCGTTTTATGACGATCAGACGATTCCTGTTGAATCATGGAACAGTTGGTTGGAACGATGGTGGGTTCGTGTAGATTCGATGCCAAATCGCAGCACCATGTTGAAAGCAAATCCAAAGTATGTTTTGAGAAACTGGATGGCGCAGTTGGCGATTGATGCTGCTCACATGGGTGATTATTCCGTGTGTGAGCGTCTCCACCAACTCTTGTTGAATCCCTACGAGGAGCAACCCGAACACGAAGAAGAATGGTTCCAAAAGCGACCTGAATGGGCTCGCAGTAAAGTCGGTTGTTCGATGCTTTCGTGTTCGAGTTAATTTTTGTCCGGTGAAAGTTTTCTATACCTCTCCATGGAAGACATAGCATGGCTAATAACGGTAATTTTTGGGATAGTGCTCAAACCGAAGCAGAACCGACAATTGTGCCTGAAAAAGTACCCTCGACAGAGCCAAGTGAATCGAATGAAGCAACAATGCCGATATCGGAAATACAACCGCAAGGTTTGTTGCAGGATGCGTCTGACGGTTTCATCCCTCATGAGCCTCGTGAAATCGTGATAAAAGGGAGTATCTCTGTCATATTATTTGCTGCCTTATTCGGTGCTCTCTTGATTGGAGGTCCCGGGTTTGACCTTGTTGATGAATTTTTCAACATAATTCCTATGGAATGCGATGGTGAATTAGTTGAGTCCGATGATGGCACATACCTTTGCCAGAGCGAGTTCTCCGATGTTTTAGAGTTGGAACTTTTCGATGAGAACGGACAGGAGATTGTTGATGCAACACGGCAAATAGCGGGGGTGGCTATCATCGTAACCATGAGCCTCCTCTACATATTTGGCGTGTATGCTGTTTACACCAAAAAAACATACATGGCTCATTTGGGTTCGGAAAATACAGTGGTCTTAAAATCCAGTTGGTTCAACAAACCTGGAAAGGAAAAAGGCCGTATTCATCTCACGCCTGCATCCTACTTGCGAGTATACGTTACCCGATCGAGAGTTACAATGGAAAATCCTCACCCTACCTCATCAACACATTACGAAATCTGCTCTCCTAATCAACCGCCTCTGCGCGTACCAAGCGAGTTTTCCCGCCAAAAATTGATTGAAGTAACTGGCTTGCCAGTTCGAAGAGACTATTGATACACACGCTTATTAGACGATGCCTTTAGTCACATCTGTTCTTATGTCGTTTCGCGTGTGTATTGCATGTCACGGAATCCGTGTCTACCCATATGTTGGTTTCATGACAGGACAGCGCTTCCAATGCCAAGATTGCCTCGAGTTGATGGTCATCCCACTGGAATTCGAAAATGAAGAGGATTATCAGGACTATCTGAGTATCGTCAAAGGTTCTGAAGAGTGATTTCTGCAATCGGAGGGCGTCGTTATCTCCCGCAAATCACCCTTTTGAGCGTCTTTTGTCAAGGAAACTTGATAATCTCATCAAACAGCATTCAGTTTGGATGGGATGCGTATGGTTCAGCGTAAGCAGGATGCTTTGAGCACTAATTTTCTATTAGGATTGCTCGGTGACGATGAAGAAAAGGAGATTCATGTAGATGTGCGGAAAGCACCACGGGTCAACAACGACCAATCGCTTTCTCATCTTGCAAATCGTATTCAAGATGAAGTTCGGGTCATCACACCTGAACAACGTGCCAGAAACGTACTCCTCAATGCTGGAATTGAGACGCCAACCCTTCTGCCCACGCACACATTGAACAGTCATCTCCAACATGCAGGCCAACGGTCACGAAAAATCGCCATTCCTTCAAAGAGTGAACGCCGTATTCGGCGCGTAAAAAAGCAGCCTGAACCGGTTGTTCGTGGGAGATCCATGCGCGGTCCACCACCATCAACTCGTAACCGTCCAGCAATAGGCATGGAGGACGAAGTTCGTCGGTCGGCACGGGACGAAAACAACTCCAAAGGGAAACGGCAAAAACGCCGCCGTAGATTCCTTCGATAACCGTGACTGTGTCGACAAAGGGTGAAAAAGGAGTGCCACCCCCGCAAACCATGAGCCCCATGGATATTGCAAACCCAAGTGAAGAACATGCAATGCTTCGTGAGATGGTGAGGGACTGGACAAAAGAGAATGTCGAGCCTCAAGCATTGCAACACGACAGGGAAGAGAAATTCAACCTGCCTTTACTACGCTCGATGGGTGAAATGGGCCTTCTTGGTATCAGTGCTCAAGAAGAGTACGGTGGTGCTGGACTCGATGCAACCGCATGTGCAATTGTGCATGAAGAACTTTCAGCTTCCGACCCAGGATTTGCTCTAGCTTACCTTGCGCATTCAATGCTGTTCGTCAATAACCTAGCATTCAATGGTACTGAGGAGCAAAAAGCCCGCATCCTTCCCAAAGTTTGCTCTGGGGAGTGGATAGGTGCAATGGCCATGTCAGAGCCGGACGCAGGTACAGATGTTCTTGGCCTTTCTTCTACTGCTGTCCTACAAGACGACGGAACATGGAAACTCAATGGCCGCAAGATGTGGATTACCAACGGCTGTATCGATGAGGATGGAACGCCAGCAGATGTTGTCTGGGTTTACGCCAAAACCGGCGTTGATGATCGAGGACGAGTTCAGATGTCGACCTTCCTCGTTGAGGCTGGAATGAAAGGGTACAGTGTCGGTCAGAAAATCTACGATAAAACAGGTATGCGTGCTTCAAACACTGCTGAATTGGTCTTTGAAGACTGTATTGTACCCGCTGCAAATCTTGTAGGAGAACCGGGTCAATCCCTGCTTCACATGATGGCAAATCTTGAAGTTGAACGTTTGACTCTTGCAGCAATGGCTCTTGGTATCGCTCGACGCTCGCTGGAAGACATGAATCGCTACGCTACAGAACGCACAGCATTCAAGTCTCAAATTCGTGACTTTGGCCAAATGCAACGTTACATTGGCGAATCATGGGCAAAGTACCGTGCAATGCGTGCCTACATCTACGATACTGCACAACACATGACTCTGGGTAAGCCAGGTCACCGTCTTGACTCTGATGGAGTCAAATTGTTTGCAACAACCGCTGCCAAGGAGATTGCAGATGCAGCCATGCAAGTGATGGGTGGATACGGCTACGTTGGAGAATACCATGTGGAACGCCTATGGCGTGATTCGAAACTACTGGAAATTGGCGGTGGAACTCTTGAGTCGCATCAAAAGAACATCACCCGTGATCTGTTCAAGACCCCAGACTCAATCACTCAATAATTTCAATCGTTTCTCGAATGCCAACGAGACTCTTTGTTGTTCTCCAAGCTGTCGCCAACATACTGCTTCCAAGTAGGAGTGCAATCGCCAAAATTGTGCCCCAAGTCCATACACTGGACACAGTTGACATCGAATCGTCGTTCATCATGAGACCCATAAGGGTCGTAATTCCGACTGCCAATGATGCCTGTACACGTATGAGAAGCGGCATTCGTATTCCAGACTTGCCGAGTCGAAATAAGAGATACATTACCCATGTGAACGAACCAATTGACCAAAGCAAAAGGTCTGCAGGATATGCAGGTGAGAGCATGAGTTCTTTTTCGGTAGTGTACTGATCAAGACCCACGAGCGCAACCAACCAAACCAGTGATGCACCAAGAATGTGGAGCATTTCACCCATTGCTGCACTTGTTCCGATGACATTTGGTTTTGCTTTTTTCTCCTCAATGTTCAGTTCAGCAGTATTTTGACTGTAATCTTCAACAGTATTTTTTGCAATAGTTCTGTTTCTTTTTTCTAAGGTATCGAGGCGAGAGGATATTCTCTGCATCTCTTCAAGCAACAGAAGTTGATTTTTCTGCTGTTCATTCACAACACCCATACGTTGGACCTCAAACTCAGGTAGGGTCACCATCGGGGGAATATCGTCGAGAAGTGGTTCGTTTGATAATTCATCTCTTGCTTTCTGAGATTTCTTTTCACGTTTGTCTTCGATTCTAGTTTTTGAGTCTGAAACTACTTTCTTTACTGCGTCATTCGTCCTGTTCGCAGCCTTCTTGCCTGCAACAGACGCTGACTGTGCAGCACCCTTGCTAAGTTCAGCCGTTTTTAGTGCAGCTGTTTTCGTAGCTTCAGCAGCCATTTTTGAGATATCTGCTAATTTCGAGCCAGTTGCAGACAATCGCTCTTTCAACTTTGAAATCTCGCCGGCGTCTTCGCTCATGCGAGTCCTATGTGGTTTGCATAGTCAAATGTTGCGCAGGTCAGTATTCGACAGGAACAGGGTCAAGCATCCGCCAGAGAAACCAACTGGCTGCAGTTCTGTACGGTTTCCAGCGTTTTGAAATTTCGAGAACTTTTTCCTTCGTGTCCGCTTCTGGTGCAAGTTTTTGCACTGCACGAATCAATCCAATGTCTCCGATACTAAACACATCAGGGCGCATGAAGGTGAAAATCAGCATCATTTCAGAAGTCCAAGGTCCAATGCCTCGGAAAGATGAGAAATGTTTGATGAGTTCAGCATCTGTATGATCATCCCAGTTCTCCAAAAGCAGTGCAGTCGCCTCAAGCGCAAGGCCGTGGATGTAACTTGCTTTGGGCCGAGAGAGCCCACATGTAGCCAATTCTTCGGCTGAAAACTTGCGAATCGCTTCTGGGGTTATATCACTCACCAATTCAACCAACCTTCCCCACACAGCATCGGCAGCGAGGACAGAAATCTGTTGGCCGACAATTGACCGTACCAATGTCGAGAATAAATCGCCGCGACCTTCAAGGCTCTCATCGGGATATGAACGGACAACTGCGCCGAGTAAATCATCTTCTGATAGTGCTTTGACAGCATCGCCCCACCACGTTGGTCTACCCGTGTCCATAATGTGCGTTCGGGCGTTGGGGTTTTGAGGTCTTGTCTCATGGCACAACCATGCGAGACGAGTTGAAGGAAATTCTAGGCTTGAAAAATGTCATGCGTGCAGGATGGGTTCGTGCAGGCATCGATTCTCCAGAATCGGTTGCAGCACATTCGTGGGGCATGTCGATGCTTGCACTCAAATTGACTCCTCCGCATCTGGATCTGGCCCGAGTACTTTCCTTGTGTATCGTCCATGATATTCCCGAAGTTCGGGTTGGGGACCTAACGCCGCATGATGACACTTCGACCAAGGCTGCTGATGAGCATAACGCGATGAAGGCTCTTGCTCCTCAATGGGTCGCTTTGTTCGAAGAGTACGAGCAGGGTGAAACTCCAGAATCACGATTTGTCAAACAACTGGATAAACTCGACATGGCTCTGCAAGCTGAACTTTACCAGGAACAATTTAACTTGCCACTTGAAGAGTTCATCGAAAGTGCCCGTAAGCGTATGTCAGACCCGGAATTGATACACTTACTTTCGTGATTTTTTGACAACGAGTCTCCGACAAAAACAAAAGGGTGAGCCGACCGGCCTAGTAACATAGCCCGATAGTGTAGGGGTCCATCATAACGGGTTTTGGTCCCGTTGACCTCGGTTCAAATCCGAGTCGGGCTACCTCTAACGACACATTAGAATGGTTCATCAGAACCGTCGTAACAATCGTATTGGCCGTCATTGACCCAATCCGCTGGAATTAGTTCGCCACTGCCACATTCAAACATTCCATCGCCTCCACCACCGCCGCCAGCCGTAAAGAGGATGACCAACCAAACAAGTTGGGCGAGAACCGTCAATGCAATTGAGGCGATTGAGGTGATTGTTGCAGCCTTGATAAGCCCTGCATCTTTACCGAATTGGACGTATTCAGCATTGGAACGTGCCATGTAGACCACAATACTTGCAGGAACTGCAACGATCAGATTACAAGCTCCAAACAGAGGCACAGCTGCTGAACCCAAACTGCCCATCAATGCGAGTGAACCCAAAACGATCGCAACAATGGCTATTGTGTTGGGTGAACTGTTTGCAGACAGTGAAATCGGCTGCTGAGCGTTTCCTTGCATCACGACTTGCGATGGAGGAGAACTTACTGGTATGGATTCCATTTCATCCATAAACGAATCCAGTTCATCAACTTCATCCATTCCCCATTCAAATTCGCCCTCGCAGTGAGGGCACGCAAATTCTCCCTTCGCATTATCATCAAGTTCTATTTCTTCTTCACAATGCGGGCATAGAATCTCGACCATGAAGTGTAGTTTCTACATCGAATTAATAAACTTTGAGCCGACGCAAAGAATTGGGACATAGGAATTAGACGATGTTGCCACATTTAGGGCGTTCAGTAACCAATGTGGTAATGATCACGAACGTTTTTTTTCGAAACTTGCTACTATTGTCAACTGGGCAAGTCCTGCCAATACCGTAAACAGTCCGAGAAGTATGAATATCACAGATACTAAAAAACCAAGCGCAATTAACGCCATGAATACCAAAATCCCCATCCCTCCAAGTCCTTCGCCACCACCAAATGAACCTAAACTACTCCATGCTGCTGAACTAGCCAGAATCCCAAAGATTCCTACGGCAATCGAAACTCCTCCACCAACGAAAAACGAGCCGCCCAGTGCAGTTTGTAGCGTTAGCATCGCCCAGCCCAACATTCCTCTTGATTGGGTCGTCTTCAAAACCGGCTGTACTTCCGCTGGTATCTCAATGCGCTCTTCGGGCATGCCCCAGTCGAATTCGCCTTCACAATACGGACATGCAAATTCCCCAATGACATCGTCATCGAGGTCAATCTCTTCTTCACAATGAGGGCAGAGAATCTCGACCATGCTCTCTCTTTCCGTCTGCTGCAAATAAAAGTTCATCCGGCTCACCAATCAAATGTTCGGTCATGTTCATCAATCGAGCGCCCTTGGCTTGGTGCAGTGAGTCACATGAATATCGCAAAAATAGCCGTTCTAGGAGCCGGACAAATGGGAAATGGTATCACGCAAGTTGCTGCTTGTGCAGGTTACGACGTAACCATGATTGACATCAAACAAGAGTTCGTTGACCGAGGTATTGCTGCTATCGAGAAATCCCTTGCAAAGTTGGTCTCCAAAGAACGCATGTCGCAAGAAGACGCAGATGCGGCTCGTGGGCGCATTTCCCTTTCAGTGGACCGTGCAGATTGTGCAGATTGTGATTTGGTGATCGAAGCAGTTCCGGAAATCCTAGATTTGAAGGTGAGTATTTTCCAAGAATTGGATGGTCTTTGTAAGCCTGAAACAATACTTGCCTCCAACACTTCTTCCATCTCCATTTCGACGATTGCTGATTCAACCAATCGACCTGACAAGGTCATCGGAATGCACTTCATGAATCCAGTTCCAATCATGAAACTTGTAGAAATTATCAACGGTAACAAAACCAGCTCAGAAACCAACGCTGCAGTTATTGAAGCATCGGCAACGATGGGTAAAACAGCCCTCTCCTGCAATGATTCGCCAGGCTTTGTTTCGAACCGCATTCTATGCCCCATGCTGAATGAAGCGATTTTGACCCTCCAAGAAGGCGTAGCCCAACCCGAAGCCATTGACGGAATCATGAAACTTGGAATGAATCATCCGATTGGTCCTTTGGCACTTTCGGACCTGATCGGCCTTGATACTGTTCTTCACATCATGAATGTACTCCATGAAGGCATGGGCGACGACAAGTATGCGCCTGCGCCTCTTCTCATTCAAATGGTCGAGGAAGGTAAACTCGGACGCAAGTCCGGTCAAGGCTTCTATTCCTACTAGGGTGAACTTCTTTGGGTCTCAAAGACAAAATCCAGTTTTGGGCGATTCATCGCTTCCTCAACACCGTTGTCAATTCACCTGAAGTACACATCCCAAACCGAAAAGAGGCTGATTTCCGCCTCGATTGGCTGGGCAGAATGGCGGTCATGAGAGCCGGCCTCTCTGGACTCATCTCTGGATTGTGCGTTGTTGGAATCGCCCTTTTCCTACGAGATTGGGAAGCCGTAGATGGGGTTACTGGCTTTGGATTCGTTGTTTTGATTACACTGACCAGCAGTATCATGACGGGTCTTGAGTTACTCTTTTTGTATCGTGATTCATTGAGTACTGCAGCTCGAATGGCGAAAATACTGAACATCCCACGAGAAGAACTCGAGCAGGTCGATTTAGAAAACTCGATTTCGCATTGGTTGATTCATGCAGCCCTGGGGGCTCCTGGCTTTCATGGCACTATGTTTGGGATTGACCCATTGGCGAAAATCGGTAAGATTGGAATGCTCGTACGCAAGGTTCTCAAGAAATTCCGAATCGTTGCCAGTGCAACAGTGTTCAAGATGATTATTCGTCGAATGTGGGTTCGACTCCTTGGGCGAGTGGCGTTAAGGGCCTATGTGGAATTACTTTCTCTTCCCGTTTTCGTCCTCCTCAATATGATTGGCATGAACGCAATGATGCGAGATATGCGTTCACGTTTGGTTGGACATGAATTTACTCCGAAACTTATCGCTCATGCATTTCCAGAGGGTTTGGATTCGATGGATGATGGTTTGAAAAAAGCACTTCATGAAGGCATGGCAGAGCAAATCACAACGGCTCGTTTCATCCATCCAAATCAGATTCGAGTTCTCGATTTACTTGGCGCTAACACGAGCATGCAGGCGGTTACAACCAGTGCTCACCAACGAAGAGCCAATCGATTTTTACTTGCGATTTTTTCCATGTCGGGCAAAAACTCACCCAGATGCAGGAAGCTCATTCGCTTGCTTGAGGAAGAGATCGGTGTGGAAGAAGTCGTTCGCGTCCGACAAGAAATTGATGATGCAATCTACGACCTCGAACCATTGCAACGGCCTTGGTTGTAAGCAGTACAGTAAACGAGTCAACACCAAAAACCTCCAGCCTGTCGCCGATACATGGCTCACTCACCCTACATCGTTACTGGCGCATCGAAAGGAATCGGTCGCTCGGTTGCTATGCAGATTGCAGAGGCTGGTTTTCCGGTTATCGCATTGGCGCGACAATCCCTCGAACTCGACGAGATTGGCAAACTGCTTACTCAAGTTCAACCGGAATCACGTACCATAGCTTGTGATTTATCCGACTCAGTAGCGATTAAGACGGTATGTGAGCAAATCGATGAATCTACTGAATGGATTGCTGGAATCGTTCACAACGCAGGGACTATTCATCCCGTGCAACCCTTGGAAGGCGCAGATATTGACGATTGGTCGTTTTCTCTACGAGTCAATCTCATTGGCGTTCAAGACCTTACGCAACGCCTCATTGGAAAAATGGGCGGTGCTTCTCAATCTCGTGTGACAACCATTTCGAGTGGCGCCTCGTTGAGGCCCGTAGAATCATGGTCAGCATATTGCGTATCGAAGGCTGGATTGGATATGTGGACGCGTTGTTTGGCAGCAGAATCAAAGAACAAGAACATCAGCGCTATTGCCGTTGCTCCTGGGATTGTCGATACAGGAATGCAAGTCGCCATACGTTCCGTTTCTCCTGAGTTGTTTCCAAGCCATGCGGATTTTGTTTCGCTCCATACCGAAGGACACCTTGCGAAAAGTCAAGATGTTGCTCAACTTCTCCTCCCACTTATTCTCGAGCAAACGATGGAACAATCTGGGCAACGCTTTGATGTTCGAGAACTTTGATTTCATACATAAAACGAGAGAAGGGTGATAAGCCAGCACCATGACAGCCTGTTTAGAGGGATTCTATGCCAGGTACAGACCGTGTTGAAATTCGAACTTTGAAAGTTGGACGCTTTTGTGTCGTTGATGAAGAAGCTTACAAAATTCTGAGCATCTCAAAGTCCAAACCAGGTAAGCACGGCTCAGCGAAGGCCCGACTCGAACTTGTGTCCCTGTTTTCTTCGAAGAAAATCTCTCACGTCGGTACTGTGACCGACAGCATCCACGTACCAATGATCGAAAAAGGCAAGGCAATGGTCACCCACATCGATGGTGAAGAAGTTCATGCAATGAACATGAAGGACCACTCCATGATGATTCTTCCAGTTGATCCAGACATCCAAGTCGATTCTGGCCAAGAAATTCTTTGGATGGAAGCACTCGGCCGATATAAAATCGAACGCTGAGTTGAACATTCGCCTACACTTTGTGAATCTTCACAATTTTCTTTTTGTCCGGTGATGTATTCATAAGCCTAAAGTGTTCATCGACGTCTATGTCCGATGTCGGAACCGCAAATGCGACTGAACCCTTTTCAGTCGATGAAGCAATGAATAACATGAGTGATGTTGACAAAAAGTCTCTGAAAAGTTGGTACTTCTTTGACTGGGCAAACCAGGCCTATGCTCTCACTGTAATGACCGTCATTGCGCCTCAAGTGATGTCTGGATTGTATAACTACGCAACTGGTAAGCAAACTGGTGACGCATTTTACGCACAAGTTTTGACCTTCTCGATGCTTTTCGTCGTCATTACAGCACCAGCTTTGGGTGTTATTGCCGACAGAATGCCAATCAAGAAGAAACTACTCAAGTGGTATACATTGGCTGGTGTTGTCTTTACTGCACTCATGGGTGCTGCACCGTACTTCGGTTCTGAAGGTTACAAAGTCATGGCAGTCATGTATGTCATCGGTACCGTAGGTTTCACCGGTGGTAACGTCATCTATTACTCCTTCATGCCGTACCTCGCTGAGAAACGGTGTATGGATCATGTGTCCAGTAAAGGATACGCTTACGGTTTCATGGGTGGCTCAATGCTCCTCATTTTCCACCTGGTTCTTCTGCTCGGTCCGTTCGGATGGGACAGCAACTTCCGTTTGTCTGCAATTTTTGTGACTTCCGCATTATGGTGGTGGGGCTTTGGCTATCTCATGTTCAAGTGGACTCCTGAACCCGAAATCCCTTCAAAAATGGAATGGGAGGGCGTTGTCTCAGCCGCCAAGGTTGCTTATGGGCAAGTCTTTACTACATTCAAAGAAATCAAGCGGTTCAAGATTCTCGCAATGTATCTCCTCGCATACTTGTTGTTCTACGATGGCGTCAACACCATTGCCAGCATGGCAAGTGCTTACGGTGATTCAGTTCTCCGACTGAGTCTGCAACTGAACATCTATTTGCTCCTCACAGTGAATATTGTCGCTATTCCAATGACGTTGTTGTTTGGTAAACTGGCAAACGCCAAGGGAACCAAGTTCGCTTTGATGCTCTCCCTCATCATTTACTGCTGTGTTGCAGTAGTTGCTGCAGGGTTCGCTCCTCTGGAACTGGATTCGACCGTTGACGACAAGGGTGTAGCAGAAGATGCAGAACGTTACGATTTCACCTTTACCTGGAACGAAACCGCTGAAATGTATGAACTGACCACCCTTTACGACAAGGGGTATGAAGGTTGGATCAGCGAAGATGGCGCCGGTGACAATGATTTCCGTGATGCATACCAACAATACTTCCCTGAACCGGATTACTCCACAGAATCCGCAACCAGTTCGATTGGAACTGGTATCCTCATGTGTCTCGCCATTCTTGCTATACTTGGGACATTTGGCGCCGGAATTCTCTACATCCAGAACCTCGAAATGGGCTGGAAGGGAGCATTGCTCGCTTTCCTCTTGGTTGGCTCTGGTCTTATTGGCGTCTCGATGCTGGCTGAAGACCAAACCGTTACAGAAGAATCTGTTCCGATGATTGACGCTGAAAACGCGACAGCAATGGTTGCTGCATTTGATAGTGTGGACGACCATCGCTGGGCTATTCTCTTTGTTGGTGGACCGGAAAGTGGAAACGACGAGATTGGTGAGACTCACCCAACGAATGTAGACCAAGGTGGACTGGCTGACGGCTATGCCACATGGATGCGTTCGAATGTTTGGCAACCTCTTGGAATGGGTGTGACTGCACAATGGATTACGCTCGGAATGTTCGTTGGTGTGGCCATGGGTGCAGCAGGTGCACAAGCACGTTCCATGTTCTCAATGCTTATTCCTGAGACACGAACTTCGGAATTCTTCGGATTCTTTGGTTTCCTCGGAAAGTCTGCAGCTATGATTGGAACGTTCCTCTACGCTATAGCAAGCACTCAGTTTGACAGTCGTGTGGCAATTTTAACAATCACAATAGTGATTCTCATGGGTACATTCCTCACAAGTCGTATAGACTTGGAAGAAGGTATGCGAGTTGCTGCTGAAGAAGACCGCTTGGCACGAGAGAATCCAGACTTTGCTAGTGCACAGATGGACTGAAGTTGACAACAGTTCGTCTTCCGTCTTTTCGATGCGTAGTTTTATCGAGCGAAGAGCAGAGCGACAGTCATGAAAGCATTCCAACTGGTACAAACATTTGGCTCAATGGTAGTCATTCTTGTCATGGCTTTGGTCTGGGGAGTTCCACTCGCTCCGACAATCATGTACTATGACTGGGCTACGGGGTTGTATGATTTCCAAAGCGATTGGCTGAATGCATTAGGGACAGGTCTGTCGATTTCGAGTTCTGCGATTGTCTACAGTTTTTCCTTACTTGCCTTTTCAGCAACACTTCAATTCATTCTCCACGTTCGTATCAAAGAGAAAACAGTAGTCCCCTTGGCTTCTTTCAGCACCATTCGTTGGGCGTTTTGCGGGCAAATTCTTCGCTCAACACAGCCGGTTTTACAGCATTTTGTACCGTCCTTTGTTTCCAACATTTACTACAGAGTGTGCGGTGCTAAGATCGGCAAGAACACTCAAATTAACACCCATCGACTCAATGACCCTTTCCTCATTCGCATCGATGATGATTGCGTTATCGGTGGAGGAGCCACTTTCAATGGTCATTTGGTCGAGAAAGGCCAGATGGTCTTCGCACCGATTCACATGCACAAAGGCTCCCTGGTTGGAACGGGGGCTATAGTCCAGCCAGGGGTTACCGTTGGTGTCGATGCAGTTGTTGCAAGCGAGGCCTTGATTCCAAAATATCGCACTATTCCTGCAGGTGAAGTATGGGGCGGACTCCCTGCCAAACTGATTCGTTCCTCTTCAGCCCGCAATGACTCCTGAGTTCAAACAGTGCTCAAATCAATCACAGAGAACAGCAACCTATTCAAGCGGATTGCTTTACCTTGTCATGTACGCGTAGCGTATCGAGGATGTGTTCCATTTGGGTGTCGAAAAATCTGCATACCGCCAACCAGTCACGCCACAAGGTCTCAAGGCCATCGAAAAGGGAACTTTGACATGGCTTGACGATGACATGTACAACAACCTTAACACGGGTGTTCTTGAACAATATTTAGAAGAAAAAAACCTTGTGGAATCCTTTGAAGTCTCCCACTGGAGTACACCTAAGGTGTTCTATGGTATCGCAATTGGTGCAGTCTTTTCTGGCGTTACAGCCTATATCGGTTTGAAACTTGGTCTCGCTATTTCGGCAGCTTGGTACATCGCCTATCTCCTGGGCATGGCGCTCAAGTGGTCGCCATCCGAAGTCAACATTGCAACATCCGCTACCACAGGTGCGACCCACGCTTCGACCGGTTTTATTTTCACTTTCCCTGCAATCTTTCTGCTGGCTTCTGATCCGAAGTACTTCTTAGCTGATGGTCCACTGATCAGTAATGCAGATACGTTTAATTTGGCATTCGTGGGTATAGTTGCCAGTATGTTTGCTGGATTCCTTGGAATCATGTATTTCATCATCTTCCGGAGAGTTTGGTTGGTCGAAGACCCGCTTCCACTCCCCGGATTTGAGGCCACGCTCAAGATGCTCGACATCGCTTCTGATGTCAACACAGGTGCTGTAGAGCATGCTCGTGATTCACTGAAAACCATCGGATGGTGGACCACCATTACCATGGGAGGGTTGTTCCTCGTCGAATACCCTCTGGTTTGGATGAATGGAAAGAAGTGGGCATTGCTTGACTTCTTGGCTGAAAAGGGTCATATCGGTGAATATGGTTTGGCCACTTTTTATTCGAAGGGGAAAATCCATCAGCCCAGTGGAATCGATGAAGCGACCGGTGCATCTCTCAACTATACTGAATGGTCCGAAGGTACAGCTTGGAATCCATTTGCCTACACCTACATTGGTGTGGCCTTGACTCCCTCCATGTTCGCTATTGGATGGTTCATGAAGACAAGAGTTGCGTTCCTTGTTAACCTCGGTACACTTGTCGGTTGGTTCTTCTTAGTTCCAGCCGTCGTTTACTTCAACTTCCCAATTTACGATGCGTCACTCCAGTCCAGTATACCGATTCAAGACTATGCTGCCGGAGGTTCTGCTTCGCTGCAAATGATTGCTTTCTCGAAGTCGGTTCGTACCATCGCTATCGGTTCGATTGTCGGTGGCGGTATGTTTGGACTTGCGAAAATGTGGAAGACCTTCGTGAACATCTTCGGTGACATTGGATCTGCACTCAAGGGTGAAGGCAGCCAAGAGTACATGGAAGGTAAGGGATGGTATGAATGGCCACTCAAACATATACCCATCTTTATGGGAATCACTTTCCTTGCTATGATCTTGATCTTCACCGTCGGAGGTTTCTCTGTACTCGCTTCACTGGTGTTTGCTACCGTCCTCATTCTCACGACTTTCCTCCTCGGAGCAATTGCAGTTCGTGTGATGGGTGAAACGGGGATTGAGCCTGTTTCTGGGACTTCATTCATCGTTCTCTTGATGTTGCTCGGTGTGTTCTTGAACGCACAAGACCTGTTGCAATTGAACACTCAAGACGCAGTTCTCCTCGGTCTTGTCGGTACCACTGTGTTTGGCTCGGCTATCTCCATGTCAGGTACAGTCATCGGCGACTACAAGAACAGTCTCTACATCGGAAACCGACCCTACCACATCTCGAAAGGAAACATCATGGGAGTCATTCCAGGCGCTATTATCGGCGCAGGTGTTGCGATTTTCCTTTCCAAGCAACTTGCAGACGGGACCATCGATTTGATGGCGCCCCAAGCCAATGCGTTTGCAACATTCTCCGTGATTTTTGCTGAGCGTGAAGGCGATTTGGTTCTTCTCGGTCTCGGATTCTTGCTCGGAATGTTTGTGGAATGGGGTACTGGAATGGGTACATCATTCGGACTCGGAATGTATCTTGACGTTCCTCACACGCTGCCAATGCTCATTGGCGGTTATTCGCGAGACAAGTGGGAAGAAAAGCGTCTCACGCCGAAAATTGAAGCCATCAAAGAGAAAGATGGTGCTACTGCTGCTGAAAAGCAGCGTGCGTTAATCCTCCTCAGCACTTTCATGGTCGCTGCAGGTCTTCTTACTGGGGAAGCGTTCTTTGGTACAGAGTCGAGTATTCTTTCGTTTATCGACTCACTTTGGATTTCCACGCCTGACAATCAAACTGGAACATTCTTTGGAATCGAAGAATTCGCCTCATCCACTCAATGGTACATTGGTCGAATGATTGGATTCATTGGTCTCAATCTGGCTATCGGTGGCGGTATTTACTACCTGTTCAAGCGAGCTGGAGTCATCGGTGGAGAAAGCGTCGATGCTGTTCTTGAGAACTGAGCGTGAAATGTATGACTTCCTCTCCCAAGACCCCCGTCTGGGTTTGGGGATTGTTGGTTGCTGCAGTATGTGGTGTTTCGAGCGCCGGTGCCTTATTCCAGCATGTTGATGCAGTTCCACCTTTGTTGAGAGCATCTTGGCGTCTGCAATTGACTTCGATTGTGCTTGCTCCTTTCTTCATCTACCAATGGCGTCAGCAGGATCAAGTCACGAAGAAAAAAATGTTTGAAAACAAGACGCTCTTGATACTAACAGTCAGCAGTTTTGCCCTTGCCCTCCACTTTGGGGCATGGGTTGCCAGTCTTGATGCAACATCATTGACCCATTCACTGCTGTTCGTCACCGCACATCCACTCATCATAATCGTGGGTATGGGCGTACTCAGTACGTTTTACATCGGCTTTCGTCAACCATCACGCCTGGAGGTTTTGGGCGCAATGATTGGATTTTCGGGGGCTGCAGTGACGCTACTCGACCAGGGTTCTCAACAGGGCGGCCATACCGTGACGCTGTGGGGCGATTCGCTGGCTTTTTTTGGTGCTGTGTTTGTCGTTGGTTACATTGTGAGTGGTCGTATATTGCGGGAATGGATGCCGATTTTTCTCTACGCGTTCCCCGTTACCTTGTTCGCATCACTTCTGCTGCTACCTGCTTCATGGCTCATGGAGCCAGAGTTTGCGTCATTCGGGATTTCGGGTTGGACTGATGGGGAATTTTTCCCATGGTTTTTGGCGTTGGCACTTATTGCAGGATTGCTCGGTCACACGGGTCTCAATACATGCTTACGATACATATCTCCGCTTGTCATTTCAACCAGTGTTACTCTCGAACCAGTTCTCGGTTCGCTGATTGGTTGGGCGTTCTTTGATGCGGGCATTCCTGGCCGCTGGACATGGTTTGGTGGGCCGATTTTGGTACTTGGAGTGCTTATGGTAATCTACGGTGGTGTTGATGTTGAGAATACGAACACTCAAGGGCAGCCGCCGTCCGTCGAAATTTGAGGGTGTTCTATGTCGAGTACGAAAGGGTGGATATTGCTTACCAATGACGACGGTATTGAAGCGCCAGGATTTCGACTTCTTGTACAAGCTCTCAACGCTGCAGGTCACAACCTCGTAGCATTCGCTCCGCATGCAAACAACTCTGCTGCTGGCATGAGAATCAACCTTGGTACACCAATGGAACTTCGTAAGCGTGAAGATTTGAACACCGAATGGGGTCTTGATTCATCCCTCGGTGAGACCCGATTGTTCGAACTTGAAGGTACACCTTGTGACACAATGATCGTCGCACTCGACGGTGGTCTTGAGCACGCAGTACCGGGTATTCACCCTCGACTGGTCGTGTCCGGAGTCAATCTTGGGCCAAACATGTCGCAAGATTCGTACCACAGCGGCACGATGGGAGCAGCACGTGAGGCTGGACTGTACGGAATGCCTTCAATCGCCTCTTCGTTCACATCGTTTGAGCCGGAAGGCATGGAATCCTCGATTAAGGCGACGGTCGAACTCATTGAAGTGGCTCTTGGCGTTCTTCCGGTTGAACCAGTCAACCTTCGTCGACCCTCAGTTGATTTGTCTGCAACTCATTTGTCGCGTTGGCCGATTATTCCAGAACACCCGGCGTGGGAAGATGACCCGAAGGCGGCCCTACGTACCGCCTTCCAACAGGGTGAACTGATGTTGAATCTCAACGTACCACCGAATTGGAACGGTGAAGTTTCCACCACGCGTTTGGGAATGCGATGGTACCGTGATGCCATCACTTTCAATTCTATAGATGGTGATGAAGCGGCAACATTTACCATCGGTGCATCCTCTATCGACCACTCTCCTGTTGCACAGAGCGATTGCGATGTCGTCGAAGAAGGCAAGGCGAGCGTTTCGTGCTTACCAGTTTGGCCTCAAACCCATCCTCTTGCTTTGGACGACAGACTTCTGACTTGGACATTGGAATCCTGCGAAGGCGGATACCCTGCTTGGCTTTACGATTGAACGAGATTGAGTTGTACACCCTCATCGAGCAGAAAGTGGCAGATGCCAATGGCCATGTGGCCTTGCAACCACACATCTCCAACAGACCGTTTGAGCATTCTTTCAGTCGGAATGTCTTCTGGAAGTGGTTTGTCATCGCTGACAACGAATCCAATGTCAAGCCCAGTTATGGAGAAATCACCGTGCTCACCAGAGTAGTTCGAGAGTGGATTACTCTTGGAGGGAATCGCCTCACCTTGCATCCATAATCGTGGTGCATTTGCCTCAAGGCATACGACTGTCGTATCCGACCACTCTGCCAAGGTGTGGTTGATGTCTCCTCCACCGTCAAAAATACCTGAAGATCGTTCGACCCATTGTCCACGAGCCGGGATCGGAAGTTTCAGAACTTTGCCGATGTGTCCGGCGACGGCTCGTTCTTCAGCATGAACGCCTTTGAGCAGTGAACCTACAAACTTGATTCGACGGCTCGGCCCTGGCCCTCCCATTAAGTGCAGAACGACTTCAGTATCGTGGCGTAAGCCGTGACTTGTCAGCATGGCTGCCATCAAAGCTCGTACAAGTACGTCCATTCGACCAGCACCGCCAGCCATGTCATTGAGTGGAAGTTTGCCTTGTGACATTGCACGGTGTCCGATGAGCGCAAATCTTCGCATTGATCTCACCTCAGACGCCACGTTCTACAAAGGTGCGAATTGCTTCACACATTTTTTGTTGATTTTCAAGAATGAAGTGGCTTCCAAGTGAATCGACGAGGTATCCGCGTGGCTTGTCAGACTTACCCAAGTCTTCGAGTCTATTGGCGACAACAGCGGTCATGCCAGCCTTTTCAATTTGCGCTGAAGCACGGTAAATCAAGTCTTTTTGTTTGATTCCAGATTCCAATTTGAATCCTATACGGACTGCGCCCTTACAAGCATCACGAAGGGTTTCAATGTGCTTTTCACCTTCGACTAATTCGATGTTGAGTGAACCTTGCTGACTTGCCAATTTCCCTTCTGCTGGGTTCGAAACCAAGTAATCCAGAACCGCAGCGGTGTGAATCCAGGCGTGAATATTGTCTTTAGCGAGTACTTTCAATTCCTTCAACATTTGATTTGGTTCTGGTGTTTTAAGAATCAGCGGTAACCACTTTGGAGCAGCAGTACTGGTGATGCCGGCAACGCAAGTAACATCGTGACCGTGGCGATAAAGATCATCTGCGAGGGCAAATCCAGTCGCACCTGAACTCGTATTCTGTACAAATCGAATGTCATCAATGGCAGAACGTGTTGAACCCAGGGTAACGACGACGTCTTTACGGCCGGTTTTGTCCTTGTTCATGTGGTGAGCAAATCGTGCCACGATTTCTTCATGATGAGGTGTTTTTCTTTTCCCCTCTTCTTCTTCGCCCCAAAGCACTGATATGCCGTGTTTTCGAACTTCCTGAACGATGTCATCTGTAACTGGATCTTTTGCCAAATCCATGTGCATGCTTGGAACCATCATCACCGGACAATTCCTACTGCGTGCAACGCTGAGTGCCATCATCAACGGGCCGTGCTGTAAACCGTGGACGAAACTCGCCATGGTGTCTCGAGTCGCCGGTGCGACCAATACTCCATCGACCTGGTTCAGCACTTCCATATTGCCATCCCAGTCGGTAATCACTTCACCTTGAGTCGCCCATTCGACGGCAAGCGGAGTGATGATGCGTTGGGCTGAATGCGTCAATGCGACACGAACTTCAGCGCCGTGGCGGCGTAATTCACGCCCAAGCCTCACCGTATCAACCGCAGCAATTCCCCCCGAGACTCCGAGGAGAATAGTTCGTCCTGCAAGGCTGTCGCCTCGCATTTCGACATCGGTATCGCGTATCGCCATGTGCATTGCCAGTATGGCCACCATCATGACTTCTTCCATTGGGCAAAGTATGCTTTTTCCGAGCAATGATTCAAACGCAATGGGGCAGTGGGGAGAATATGGCTGACCGTGGTGATGAAATGGTCATCGCCGGAATGCGGCCATATCAAATGGTTGACGATAGCAATCCACACCTCCGGCTGCACCGAGGAATCACGTTCGTACTGTTTATTGACAGTCTTGTGCTGTTGTTCATTGGCTCGCAATTTGGTGCTTATTTGCCGGATGGCATGTCCAGTATCGCAATCGGAGTTCTTGCAGGATTACTGATCGCAGTCTGCCTTGCCTATCGTCGTCGTTCGCCTGTGGCCTATTGGCCTGGAGCAGCCATCATTGGGCTTGCAGGTGGCTTCTTTGGGATCAATGCTTTGATGTCTCTTTACGGTTTCATTATGGGTGATATGAGTTTTCTCTTGTGGATGTTCTTGTTCACGTGGGCAACTTTTGGCTCCGCACGCCGTTCTATATCTCACTTCCACCCCGCTTACAAAAATGCTTATTTTGGTCGTTCTGAGAACCTTCAGCAAATTGAACTGGAACCCGGTGAAATGCTCGCAGCATGCCCACACTGTATGGCGATTTTAGCCATACGCCCTGATTTACTGAGCTCAAAGGACACATGTCCATACTGCAATTCATCCCTGGTGAGCGAACATCTTGCTTCCAAGTACGAGGAAGAATAAGTCACTGATTTTGCTGGAATGCGTCAAACGATGGAGCCGATGTCGGTCTTTGAGTCTCTTCAGCCTCCATGTGATGCATAGTTTGAGCCTCGTAGTCGCTGTGTTCAACCTCATGAGGACTGTTTCGACGTTGGAGAGCGAGAATTCCGCCTGCGATGAGTGCAATCATCACCATTGCTCGCAAAACGATATCGAACCACGAATCGTACCTCGCATTGTACGGGAATGGGTCAAGTGCATTGGCGATTCCATCACCGTCTGAATCGTACTTGCCGTTCTCATCGAAGGGAAAAACATCCGCATTATCGCCAAGGCCATCTCCGTCCGAGTCGAGCCATTCATAGGCGCTGAAGGGAAAAGCATCCTCGTTATCACCGATGCCGTCAAAGTCCTGGTCGAGGCATTCGTCAGGATCGTTCGGCCAAACATCAATGTTATCTCCGCATCCATCTGCATCGGAATCCAACCATTCTGTGCTGTCGTTTGGAAATACGTCGGCATTATCACCTACACCGTCGAGGTCGGTGTCGTTCCATTCGCTGGAATCGTAAGGGAATACGTCTCTGTTGTCTCCATATGTATCGTTGTCGTTGTCATTCCAGTCGCTAGCGTCGTACGGGAAAACGTCGGTATTGTCACCCACTCCATCAGCGTCAGAATCGTTCCACTCGTTGAGGTCGAGAGGAAACGCATCGACTCTGTCACCGTACCCATCGGCGTCTGTATCGATGCATCCGAGCGGTGTATGCGCATAACCCTCTTCGAGTGGACAGATATCTGCATTGTCGCCAATTCCATCAGAATCAAAGTCAAACCATTCACTCGAATCGAGTGGGAAGGCATCGGTATTGTCGCCGTAACCGTCTTCGTCGACATCGTAACAATCGAGCGAATCAAATGGAAACAGGTCGGAATTGTCTCCACAACCGTCACCGTCTGAATCCGCCCATTCACTGCCGTCAGTTGGGAAAGCATCCTCGCCATCGATGAAAAAATCGTCGTCAGAATCTCTGTCACGCTTATCAGTGCCTGCAATATCTTCATCGGCGTTCGAGAGTCCATCTCCATCGATATCGCCGTCTTCCATATCATGGCAACCATCAGTATCCAAATCAAACTCGTGTGAACCCTTCATGCCTCGGGGGCATAGATCTTCTGTATCGGGATAACCGTCGTTATCGTCGTCCAAATCTTCGCCGTCACTGCAACCGTCGTTATCGTGGTCGATGAGAGATGGTGAAAACGGGCATGGATCACTGGCATCGTTGAGTCCATCGCCATCGGAATCGCGTTGTTCTGCTGAACATCCTGCAGTATTGGCCTCTGCATCAGGTAATGTGTTCGGGCATTCATCGTCGAGGTTGTTCACTCCGTCGTTGTCATCATCTTGTTGAGTCCATGAGCAACCCGTGATGTTGGTGGGTGCTCCTGATTCTGTCCAACTGCAGGTGTCGTACAGATTGATGATCCCATCACCATCTGTGTCTGGCTCACCTATTTCTTCAATAGCATACCTTCCAATGAATTGATGCATAACCCGTGTGGGGTGAGCTTTGTCGAAAAAGAGGTACTCATCGACATTCGATACAACGGTGTCTCCACTGCTGCATATTGGTAAAGGTAGCAACGAGACTCCCCCCGAGCAGGCTGCATCTTGAGTATTGGTAATCCCCAATGCTTCATTGTTGAGCAGTATATCATTGAAGATGGACCATGCATCGATAAAGTGTATGGTGATTCCTAATTCAGCACGAAGATCGGTTGCAAGTGTTGATAATTTTTGATTGTACGATACGACTTCCGCAGCAATCGTGTTTTGCTGGTTTTGACTGCGACTCATGATTTCAGGTGTTTTTTCCAAGGGTGGTAAATTGGGAATGATAAACTCGGTCGCACCAGCGCCTTCCAACTGTCGAATATGGGATTCCATATTCGTCGCTATCGTGTCAGCATTTGCAGTGCCGTAAAGGAAATCGTTCCCACCAGACCACAATGAAACGACGGTGGACTGAGGAATATTTGCTTGTACATTACCGAGGTAGTTCGTGATTTGTGTGCCTACATTTGGAAGCAGGAGGTAGGAAAAACCCTGGCCTGTTTGAGAACCACCAAATGCACGGTTGTCTCCCGCTGCGGTTCCCGAGCCGATTGTTGTCGTAACACCGTATGCATCCGATGCATACTCCAGCCATACCTTGCCGTTGGAGAAACGTCCTTGCCAGTAAGGTGGAACATCTGGAACATTCAAAATGGAATTCTTACCATTTCCCATGTCGCTTAGGGAATCTCCAAATGCAATCAAATTCGACCTTGAAGGGAAAAGGCTGTTTTCAAACACCGTAAAAGCGTGCTCAGCAGTCGATAGAACGGCTTGTGATGTTCCAATAATCTCGATTTGGAAGGTGTAGAAATGAGCGCCGTTGAAGAACTGTTTCAATGGTATGGCAAAACTCGTCACGGTGCCGCTCGCCGAAAAGGAATGGTTTCCCGTTTTGACAACAGCATCGTTCTCATCGAACAATACCCACTTACCATTCAAAGCGGCATTGTAAGGGGCATTGGTTATTTCCACATCAATTTCTATTGTTTCGTTTGAAAGCCAATCGTATTTCTCTGTTGAGAGTTCGGTTGAGGTTGCTCTGCCGTGCGCAGATGCCATGCCTGCAGTGCCCTGAAGCACGAGAAGGGCAACAAGAACGAGTACATGATGACGCACGTGTTCACTAAGGGGTGGCGGCTAAAAGGGGTTGGGACTACATTCCAAACGATGATGGGTCAATATCCATATCGCCTTCTTTCATCATCTTGCGCATCTGTTTGTTCAACTTTCTGTTTCCGCCCATGCCCTTCATCATCTTTCGAGAGCGGTTCCATTGAGCAATGAGTTCTCGAACATCCTTCTCGCGAACTCCAGCTCCACGAGCGACTCTTCGGATTCGGTCAGCCTTAATCTTGGCAGGTTCGTTCTTTTCCCATGCCGTCATGCTGTCCATGATGGTTCGATAGCGGTCAAGATTTCCTTGCATGGCTTCTTTTTGACCTTTCGACATAGCACCCATTCCTCCGAGCATGTTTCCCGGCAGGAACGACATGAGTTTGTCTATGGTTCCGACTTTTGACATCATCTCCATTTGTTTGTACATGTCATTCAGTGTGAATCGACCACTCATCAGCCGTTGCGTAAGGCGCATGGCTTCTTCTTCATCCATGTCTTCAGGAGCCAAATCAATGAGGCCCTGAATATCACCCATTCCGAGTAGGCGTGAGATAAATCGGTCGGATTCAAACTTTTCCAAATCCGGGACATTTTCGCCAGTTCCGATGTGAACAATTGGTGCACCGGTAGCAGCAACTGCGGAGAGAGCGCCACCACCACGGGCAGTACCATCGAGTTTTGTGATGACGATACCGGTGACTCCAGCAAGCGTGTGAAACGATGCAGCAACAGGGCCTGCAGCCTGCCCGACTTGAGCGTCAATCACCAACCAGCGTTCGCTTGCACGGGTGATGGATGAAATCTGTTCTAGTTCGTCAACCAACTCTTGATCGAGTTGGTGTCTTCCGGCAGTATCCACAATGACAAGGTCGGCAGCAGCACAGGCGGCGAGTCCATTTCTGACAATTGTTGGAGCATCCTTGGTATCTGGCTCGCCGTAGACTTGTACGGTGGAATCCTCGAGGAGTTGCGACAACTGGGCGTAGGCGCCAGGTCGGTGGACGTCAGCTTCGATTACAGCGACACGAAGGCCGTGCTTTCTCCTGTACCATTCTGCAAGTTTAGCAGTCGTCGTAGTTTTACCTTGACCGTAGAGGCCGACCAGAAGAAGTGTTGCTCCATGCGGTTGAAATTGATGTGCGGGTCCAAGCATTCGGACCAATTCAGTGTAGAGGATGTTCATGGCATGCGTTTGCAGCGTCAGTCCCGGTCGTGGTTCTTCTTCCCGCAGCCGTGCTTCTAATTTTTCGACCAAGTCTTTGGTTTGTCGAACGTTGAAATCTGCCTCTTGCAATGCACGTCGAAGGCTTCGAGTCATTTCTCGAAGTTCTTCCTCATCCAACTTGCGTTTGTTCTTGAGCAACCCGATAGAACGAAAAATACCTCT
>ENA-ORDA01000540-ORDA01000540.1-marine-metagenome-genome-assembly--contig:-NODE-540-length-37354-cov-6.006680_pt1 | contig 37354 bp, 26 predicted proteins | sample MGYA00237778_ERZ508506 | MGnify/ENA primary metagenome ERZ508506 (study PRJEB26177, sample SAMN06267891) | marine metagenome | isolation source: Monterey Bay, California, USA | place: Pacific... | reverse complement strand
ACCACCTCTTCTACTTTGCCTGCTTCCTTGAGTCGAACCGCTTCTTCGATAGCGATTTCATCGAAGGGATTAATCGACATTTTGACGTTATTTAGGTCTACGCCAGTATTATCGCTGAGTACACGCACATTCACGTTGTAATCAACCACACGTTTGACAGTCACAAGAACTTTCATGGACTTCCTCTGCTGGTAATGAAAAATGAGTTTGGACTAAAAATTAGAGCGCGTATTCTGCCGTTTTCTTTCCAAAGCGTCAATAGGTGTGCACATGCACAAAAATGATCTAAGTTATTAATTTAGTTGATTTATTTGATATACAGCCACCAGTGGTTTATCCAAAACCATTGATTTGAATGATTTCCTTTCCCTCACGACTTTTCATACAATAGCGGCTCCATCGAACGACCGTTGCTGGCACACCGCCTCGAGGTCGCAGAATTACATACATTTGAGGAGTCGTACACGTGGAAAGAGAATCCATGGAATTTGATCTTGTTGTTGTCGGAGGCGGACCCGCTGGTCTTGCTACAGCAATAAGGTTCGCCCAACTTGCACTGGAAAACGAGCAGGAAATTACCGTTTGCCTCGTCGAGAAGGGGTCGGAAATTGGTGCGCACATTCTATCCGGTGCGGTCGTCGAGCCACGAGCGCTGAACGAACTGTTTCCAGACTGGCAGGAGATGGGAGCACCGCTCAACAACCCGGTCACCGATGACGATATTTATTATCTGATTGACGACCATCAAGGGATGAAACTACCGAGCTGGCTTATTCCGGGCGCCCTGCATAATCCTGGCAACCACGCCGTTAGTCTCGCCAATCTGTGTCGCTGGCTGGCAGAACAAGCCGAAGAACTGGGCGTAAACATTTTCCCAGGGTTTGCTGCGACAGAAGTGCTTTACGACGAGAACGGTGCAGTCAAGGGCATCGCAACCGGCGATATGGGCGTCGATTCAAACGGTGAACATAAAGGCACCTTCGAGCCCGGCTATGAACTCCATGCTAAGTACACAGTATTTGCTGAAGGTTGTCGCGGACACCTAGGCAAGCAGGTGATGGAAAAGTTCAACCTGAATGCCGACAGCAACGCCCAACATTATGGTATTGGTTTCAAAGAAGTTTGGGATATTGATCCAGAGAAACACGTTCCGGGCAAAGTCATGCATACCGTCGGCTGGCCGCTGGGGCATTTCCCGGGTCAAACACTAGGAGGTTCTTACCTCTATCATCTGGAAAACAATCAGGTCGCGGTTGGCCTCATTGTGGACCTCGGTTATAGCAATCCTCACATCAGTCCCTTTGAGGAATTTCAGCGGTTCAAGCAACACAAAGTCATTCGTCAGTTTCTCGAGGGCGGTAAACGGGTGGCTTACGGCGCACGTGCAGTCGTTAAAGGTGGTCTTCAATCCCTGCCCAAGCTCATTATGCCCGGCGGCTTGATGGTGGGTGATGACGCAGGCTTTCTGAACAATTTGAAGCAAAAAGGCACACACACTGCAATGAAATCAGGCATGTTGGCAGCGGAATCAATTGTTGCAGCACTGATGGAAGGCAAAACAGGCGGTGATGAACTGGAAAGTTATCCGGTCGCATTTGAAAACTCATGGCTCCATGAGGAGTTATACACGGCAAGAAATGCCATGCCATTGATGCACAAGCTTGGTCTATTCCTTTCGTCACCGTTAACCCTGATCGACCAATACATCTTCAGAGGTCGGTTGCCATTTACACTTCAGGACGATAATCCTGATCACGCAAATCTCAAGCTGGCGAGTAAATGTGCAAAACCTGACTATCCTAAGCCAGATGGCGTGCTCACTTTTGATCGTCTTTCTTCGGTCTTCATTAGTAATACCTCACATGAAGAAGATCAACCGTGTCACCTGCAGCTAAAAGATCCGAACATCCCCATACACTCCAATTTGCCGCTCTATGATGAGCCAGCGCAGCGCTACTGCCCTGCGGGGGTTTACGAAATTGTTGAAGAAGAGGATGGCAACAAGCGTTTCCAGATCAACGCGCAAAATTGCGTACACTGTAAAACCTGTGACATCAAAGACCCTGCGCAGAACATCACCTGGGTGGTGCCGGAGGGTACTGGCGGGCCTAACTACGGTAATATGTAGAAACCCCGGGCTTTGATGTCTGGCAAATGCGAATCAGCGTCACTCGAACGCTGATTCGCTGATGCCGAAAAAGCAGCCGTTACTCCATACTCCCAAACACCCTTTATTATCACCCTCGCCTTCTTCCAACAAATCCATGAGTTGGTAATAAACATTTCTCGAAACTCTAGCTTTCAACCCATCTCTAATCTCTATGTAGGGTATAAAGCTACTGCCGTTTTCCGAATCGGTTTCCTCAGTAAAAGACAGTGGATGGTCCGCTCCCGCAATCGCCTCTTCCGCCATATTTGAGGTGAACACAAGCTGCTGGCTGTTGCCACTTCCGTCAACCCGCATCAAAATCGCCTGAAACGGCACATCCTCAACCTGAATTCGACATTTCTCGACGGGCGTGACCAAAAAATAATCACCGTCGTCTTCTAGCCGCATAACAGATGAAAAAAGTCGGGTTAAGCTCGCACGTTTAATCTGTGTTCCTTCATGGTGCCAGTCGCCGTTTCGATCAATTTTCATATCGATATCGCAGATACGTTCCGGGTGCCATAGATGTATTGGCGGTGCTGACTGCCCTTCAAAACGGGATAACGCTGCAAGGCGATTATAGCGAGCGGGATCAGCGTCGGAGGTGTTGTCTTTCATTCGATTATCATTCCGGATTGTAAGCGTTGCTGTTGTCGGGGCGCACTCAGTCTGGAGTTTCTGAATGCGATTGTCGTGCGTTGGTAGCGTCATAAGCTTTGTTTAGCCATCCAACGGATCACTGAAGACGATGTCAGTAATTACAGTCGTCTGTGCTGCAGATCATAATCAAAGCCGAATACTGGGGGAAAGAGCAAATCTGATCACGTTGATCCCCCATGCCAATTGACATCTGCCATCTTGGGAACCCGAACTATGTTACCTATTTGCCGTCATAAAAATCATGCAAGAAGAATAGTGATTCTCAATAGCGACTAGCCACCAATCAGTTTCATCACTGTCACTTCACCCTGAAATGCAAGTTTCTTGTCCGCCAACGCATCGACCAGGATGTTCTGAATTCGCGGCAAAGCAACATGGGGCGGTAGATCAAGCAGGTCACCAATATACTGGTGATTACTATTACTTAGACAACCATAGAGGTTACCGTCAGAAGATAGCCTGAGTCGCGTACAAGCTCGACAGAATGGCTCACTTTCATTCGCGATGATACCAAAAACGCCCTTATCGGGAATTCTGAATCTGACTGCCGTTGAATCATGCGGCGCATCGGTCCTGGCAAACTCGTATTTTTCAGAGATGATATCAAGTAGACCTTCCATTGAAAGGAAGTCTGTTTGGAAGCCATTGCCTGTTAGCAAGTGACCCATGCGCATAAGTTCGATAAACCGCAGCTCTATATCTCTTTCAAGGCAATAATCAAGCAACGGAAGCACTTCAGCCATATTTTGGTTCCGTAACGGAACCATGTTGATCTTGACCCGAAGCCCCATGTCCAGCATGGCATCGATACCGGCGAGCACTGTCTCGAGGTCGCCACTTCGCGCTATCTGTTTGAATTTGACGGGGTTCAGTGTGTCCAAACTGACATTGATACGGGATATACCCGATGCCTTAATGACATCCTGCTTTTTCAAAAGCAATTGCCCGTTTGTTGTCAAACTAACGTCTTTAAGCGGCAGCTGCATCACCCCAAGCAGGAAATCATCGAACTTAGGTGTCACAAGCGGCTCGCCGCCGGTAATTCTAATTTTATCGATTCCAGCGGCTTGTTGTAGCAACGTCACTGCTTTTAACATTTCCGTTGCGGGAAGTTCGTATTTTGCCTTCATCAGGCGTTTGCCGTCAGGGACACAATAGTTACAGGCGTAGTTACAGGCAGCGGTGAGGCTGACTCTTAAATTTCGGAATCTACGGCCGAGTCTATCTACGATCATGTACGGGAATAATACCTAGTTGGTTCAAAGAATTATGACATGGATCATAAGAGATAAATAGCTCGTTCATAGTCAGGCACTAACTGCTCCGTGGTGAATTGAACAGTCCTTTATCGAATAACTAGAACAAAAGAGCGTTACAACAGTGTTTGTGAACTAGTAAAGCGCCGCGAATCACAATTAATAGGTCCGACAACTCATTACTAGCACTTATCATCAGGGGACGCCGAGACGACGCATGCTAAAGCGAATCTATGCTATTCATGATCGCTATTGGTGTACCTATTTATTCACACCGCTTTAGCACAAAATAGATGTTTAGCGCTTCAGCTTTTCTCGAAGTATTTTTTCAAGCCGACCAACAAATCCGTTCACCCAAAACACTTTGTTTGATCCTTTTACAAGCAGCTCCGTTTGAATATCAGTACCTAAGACAAGTTGGTCGATTGGAATATCTTCTGCGTTGTCGTAGTGTTGCCAAACCCCACGAGGTAAAGCGTTAGCCTGCCAGACGTTAAATCCGTCTCCCACTGTAAGCACCCGACTCAAACCCGAGCACTGGGCCTGTATTGCACGGTGAGCATCGGCACCTCCATCACCCAACTCGAACATCTCACCGAGGATGGCTATTTTTGTCTCCGCTGATGATGCCCGCAAAGATTGCAAGGCGTATGCCATGCTCACCGGGTTTGCGTTGTAACTATCATCAGTCAGCACGGTGTTACCGAGACGAATCTGATTACCTCGACCTTTGGGCGTTGTGATGGCCCCTAGCGAATTTGTAGCGGCGTGCAGATCAGCACCCAGCGCATGTGCTATCGCCAATGCTGCCAAAGAGGTGAGAACTCGATGTTCTCCCTTTCCATCAAGCGCATAGGTATAGCTTTGTTTATCAATTGTTACTTCAACTTTTGTGACGTTACGATCCTGACCGGCATCAACAATTCGACCGCGAACGCTCGCATTGTTACCAAAACCGAAACTCACAATCTGGTGATGCTCCGCACTGCCGGGCACCAGGTCATCGGGCAACACCAAAATACCTTCTGGCCCAAGTCCATCGGCGATTGAGAGCTTCTCTTTTTTGATATGTTCCAAACTTTCAAACTGACCGATATGTGCAGGCAACACATTTAATACAACAGCCACATCCGGTTTTACTAATTTTGTCAGGGGAGATATTTCTCCCGGGTGATTCATCCCAACCTCAAAAACGCCGTATGCAGACTGACGAGGCATACGCGCTAATGACAATGGAACACCCCAATGGTTATTAAAGCTGCCCACAGAAGCATGAGTGGTGGCTTGCGTTGAAAGAATTTCTTGTACCCACTGTCTAAGCGTCGTCTTTCCGCTGCTACCCGTAATTGCGACAACCTTGCCTGTCATCCTCGCCCTGCCCGCAGCGCCAATCTGCCAGAGTCCATCCAACGTGTCGGAAACCAATAGACGGTTCATATCCGAATCAGAAGGGAGATCGATAGGCTTTGACACCATAAGACCAGACGCACCATTTTGTAATGCGGAAGGTATAAAGTCATGGCCATCCAACCCTTGACTACCCGAGGACTTAAACCGGGGTCCCGGGTCGCCGGAAAGCGCAATGAACAGGTCATCTAAGACGACCGATCTTGAATCAATACTGATCCCGGTTACGCCGGTTTTGTCACCTGAGATAGACAACCCACAAGCCTGTTCCAACTCAGACCAAGTCCATAGGGCGTTATCTTTCGGCTTGCTAGTACTCAATCTCTTTTACTCTCACTTAGCTATCGAAATGCACGATGTCATACGTACTCACATGTTAACCGGATAACGGAAATTAGTCTTATCTGAGCGAGTAAGACACCAACTTCTTTCCCTGATTATCTCACTGGTATCCGCCGGATGCACAACCTTTGGCAGTCGAGATAGCAATAATCACTATATATTAGAGTTAACCGTTTATGCCGATAAGCATTAACCGGGGCTATTAGCTACTAACAGCTTTGCCAGGTCGCAATAAGCCCGGCAATGTAATGATCTGCTTGAGGGATTTCGAAGCACATACCACGAAACTTAAATATGTTGTCTGGGTCCCATTCTCAACGGATTGGACCCGCTCCAAGCACTTTGCTGGCCGCGTTTTGTTTTACCGCATTTTCCTCGGCAATCTCCGATTGTATCTGGGCTACCCGCTCTTCTGTCAGGGGGTAGTTCCACAAAAGGGGCATAGCGACGAATTTGAACAACGCGGGTATCACCGAATAAGTTACCGCTAGCATGATCAATGAAAATTGTGAGTTTGTCGTATTGACAGGATCTGCAAGAGAATCAAAACCCCAGAAAACTACCAGATTTGTACCAACAAACAATCCAAGAGCGTAGGCCAATTTTCGAGTCATGGACCAGATAGAGAAGTACGCTCCACCCTGTCGCTTACCTGTTTGAGCCGCATCAACATCGATCACATCCGCAGCCATCGCATAGGGTAATGCGGATAAGGCACCGATCGATGAACCTTTCAAACACATGATGATAATGAAAAACAGGAATTTACCGGTCGGTTTACCCTCGAAATAGCCGACCGCAGATGCGTAGGCTTCGTCGGGTAGAAAGACCAGAATATTCTTGATCTGAAATGCATCGAACCACTCGACCGGCGCAATCGCAATCAACGGAATCATACTGGACCAGAGTGCGTACCAACCAATGGCTACCATCGTAGCCCGGTGTTTACCGATGCGTCGGGAAAGCTTGAACCACAGTGGTATCGCAACTAATTGTGAGACGAAATAAGGCGCTAGATAAAAGCCGAAGAGCGCACCTGCGAGTAACACATGCTTTACGAAAAAGAAGCTCAGCGTATTTGTCATCGCCGCTCCAATCGTAGAAAACAAAAACACAATGATCAATCGCCGATAGGGTTCATTTTGCCAGACGTATTTAAAACTTTCCCTTAAGGGTAATGGATCTGCTTTTCTTTCCGTAACCGGATGTTCTGGCACGAAAAACAACATGTTGATGACCAACACGGGCATCACAATGGCTATTGCTAACGACAGGAAATAGACGCTGTCTGTCGGTTTATCGTAGCCGAAGAAGAAAATAATCGCCGGTGTAAACGCGCCAATCAAAGACCCGGTAACAGCAAACCCCTCTCGCCAGCTAGTAATCAGGGTTCGCTCGTTATAATCGCTGGATAATTCCGCACCCCAGGCGCTGTAGGGCACATCTTTAATTGTCGATCCGACATATATGATGACAAGCATCCCTAACATCCAGGGGTACCCGGAACTGAAGGTCGTACCAAAGAACGCAATATCAGTAAACTCGATGGGGGGAATGAACAGCATGCAGATGCCGAGTATATAAATCGGGGTCCCTAGCAGTATGAATGGTTTTCGGCGCCCCCAACGTGTTCGAACACGGTCGGAAAGCAAACCAACTACAGGGTCTGTGACGCCATCAAATAATCGGGCGAGCACAAGCACGATTCCCACAAAAGCAAGGCCAAGACCAAAGCCCTCAGAATCTGCATAAACCGCGGGAAGAAAAACCGCCATAGGTAAACCGACCATGGCGAGTGGCGTTGCGGGCGCGCCATAAGAACCCAGTATCCACTTGGTGAGTGGTGGTCGCTCGGCATCACGTTTGCGAGACTCTTCAAAAGTCAGTTCTTCGGCCGATTCTGACGTCCCCGTATTGCTCATTCGCTCGCTTCCCCTATCAGCGTGAGCATTGACTGTACCGTATTTTCTAGATCAGGCCCACGAGATTTCGAACATACGCTAAAATCAACGGCCTCGATGCGCCTCCGCTTTCTCCCGCAGCAAGTATTTTTGAACCTTGCCAGTGGAGGTTTTAACCAAGGGTCCGAAAATGATGGTTTTTGGTACTTTGAATCTCGCTAAATGCTCTCGACAATAATCAATGACCTCGCTTTCGGTTAACAATTGTCCTTCCTTTAGCGCCACAAAAGCACAAGGGGTCTCACCCCATTTCGCGTCTGACTTTGCAACCACAGCAGCCTCAAGTATTGCTGAATGTTGAAATAAAACGTCCTCGATCTCGATACTGGAAATATTCTCGCCGCCGCTGATGATGATGTCTTTTGAGCGATCTTTAATTTGGATATATCCATCGGGATGGCAAACGGCAAGATCTCCCGAATGAAACCAACCACCCTCAAAAGCGGCCACGGTTGTTTCCTGATTCTTGAGATAGCCTTTCATCACAATGTTACCCCGCATAAAAATTTCACCTTGAGTTTCCCCGTCCCAAGGTACAGGCTCCAGGGTTTCGGGGTCACCAACCATTGTTTCACCAGCAAGCATTGAGGAGACGCCCTGCCTTGCTTTCAGGCGCGCTTTCTCCGCGGCACTGAGGTGATCCCACTCCGATCGCCAAGCTGAAACCACCATAGGTCCGTAGGTTTCCGTCAGACCGTAAACATGTGTCACGCGGAAACCCATAGACTCCATACCCTCGATGACCGCTGCAGGGGGCGCTGCACCGGCAGTCATGACACTGATTTCATGTTCAATACCCTGCTTTAACTCATCTGCGGCATTGATCAATGAATTCAGAACCACGGGTGCCCCACAAAAATGTGAGATGCGATTTTTCCTGATCGCATCAAAAATGGCATCTTCGCGGACATGACGTAGGCATACCGTTGTGCCAGCGACGGTGGCTAGCGTCCATGGAAAGCACCAACCATTGCAGTGAAACATGGGCAAGGTCCATAAATAACGAGGATGAAGACCCATATCCCACGTCAGTGCGTTATTCGCTGCGTTTAAATAGGCGCCGCGATGATGATACACCACCCCTTTGGGATTTCCGGTAGTGCCCGAAGTGTAATTCAACGAAATAGCATCCCATTCATCATCAGGCAAAGACCAATCGAATATTTCGTCACCGGTTGCCAGCATCTCGTTAAAGGTCATCGAACCTACCAGCTCCCCTTCTGTAAACAACGGGTCTTCGACATCCAAGACAAGGGGGGTCGAGTTCGCTATATCAAGCGCACTTGCGGTGACGCTAGAAAACTCAGCATCGGTGATAAACACTTTGGCCTCGCCATGATCGAGAATAAAGGCCACGGTTTTATCATCAAGGCGGGTATTGATCGCATTCAATACGGCACCAGTCATCGCAACAGAAAAGTGCAACTCAAACATCTCCGGGATATTTGGCAACATCACGGCGACGGTGTCGCCTTTGCCAATACCGGCTTTACTTAAAGCTGAAGCAAATTTGATACACCTTTGGTAGGTCTCTCCCCAGTTCTGAACAAGATCACCGTGAACGATTGCCGGATATTCAGGGTACAAAGTTGCGCTTCGCTTCAAATAACTGAGCGGAGATAGTGCCTCGTAATTCGCCGAGTTCTGAGGAAGGTCTGTCTCATAAATATTTGCCATCTTGCCAAGTTTCTCCTGATTTTTTCTCTTTAGCCCGTTTCTATAACCGGTGAAATTTACTTCGAGTAACAAAGCTTGCTACCGAGCAGAATTGGGTAAAAGGTATCATTTATGGCTCATCAAAACACTGAAAAGTAAGCTAACATGAGCCCTCTGGCGAGATCAGGCATGCAGACAGTAAGGCAAGTAGAAAGGAAAACAAGGGGAACCCGCCCGTCTCGTACTTTAGCTGTGCTAATATTCTGTCTTTCAACCTAGTAAAGCAGTAAAGCGTATGGGAAACATTGTTAGTGGCATCTGGAATGGTCTGACTTGGTTGAGGGTTTTTATACTTAACCTTATCTTCCTCTTTCTTATTGTCTTGGTTGTCATCGGGGGTTTCTCATCCAAAGAGTCCATCATAGTCCCTGAATCAAGCGCACTGATCATTAATCCAACGGGCAATATCGTTGAGCAAAAGAGACCGGTAGATCCACTCGCTGGCTTGCTAAATACTGACGCAACGCAATACGAAAGCGAAACTTTACTGAGCGATCTTTTAGATGCGATTAACGAAGGCGCCAATGACCAGCGTATCAAGATACTAGTGCTTGACCTTGATTCGCTTCAAGGCGCCACCTTGGCTCAAGTGAGTGACCTTGGTGACGCTCTGGACGCTTTTAAAACAGCGGGCAAAACCGTTTACGCTTGGGGTGGTGGCTATACTCAAAGCCAATATTTCCTGGCTGCCTACGCCGACAAAATATTTGTAAACGACACGAGTTTACAAGTCTTTGGTGGCGTATTTATGACTGGGTTTGGCGTCTATCCAACATTTTATAAAGAAGCGCTCGACAAACTCAAAGTTACCATGCACGTTTTCAAAGTCGGCACCTATAAGGGTGCTGTTGAGCCATTTCTCCGAGACAATATGTCTATTGAATCAAAGGAGGCCAATCTAGGGTGGCTGACAGTTCTCTGGGACAACTACGCAAAAACGATTACAGACAAACGCGGCATCTCACGCACCGAATTTGATCAATACATTAGTGAATATGACACTTTACTCGCCGAAGCTGCCGGTGATGCATCTTTACTTGCAGTTCAGCGAAACCTGATAGATGAACGAATATCACCACAAGAATGGACAGAACACCTGCAGGACATCGTCGGTAGAAATGGAGCCAGCTTTAATCAGATTGATTTCCGACAATACCTCGCCGCAACTCGTCCCGCGATCAGCACCGCTAACCCGGCCGTTGACAAGATTGCCATTATCAAAGCCAAGGGCACAATCTACGATGGGTACCAACCTGAAGGTACTATTGGGGGTGATTCTCTATCCAAACTGATCATCAAAGCTCGTGAAGACAATACTGTAAAGGCGCTGGTACTTCGAGTCGACAGTCCGGGTGGCTCTGCATCTGCATCAGAGAAAATTCGCTATGAACTTTCACAATTGCAGGAAGCGGGCAAACCCGTTGTCGTTTCCATGGGATCCTACGCTGCCTCAGGGGGCTATTGGATATCGGCAACAGCGAACAAAATATTCGCTTCAAAGAATACAGTTACCGGCTCGATCGGAACTTTTATGGTCTTCCCAACATTTGAAAAGAGTTTCGCAGAATTAGGGATTCACTCAGATGGTGTCGGCACAACGCCCCTCGCGGGAGCCATGAACCCTTTTACTGCTCTGAATCCAATCATGAAAAATACATTAGAGCTCTCAATCCGGAATACCTACGCTAAATTCATTTCACTTGTTGCCAAGGGTCGCAGCATGAGCGTAAGAGAAGTTGATGCGATTGGCCAAGGAAGAGTTTGGGCTGGTGCTACAGCTCTCGAGCTAGGATTAGTCGACGGCATCGGTACCCTAGAGGATGCTATTCAATCTGCGGCAACACTTGCCAGTGTTACCGAATTCCAGAGATACCATATTGAAAAACAACTCACGCCGAAAGAACTGTTCCTCAAAGAAATCATGAACAGTGAGGCCGCGGCGAACCTTATCTTCGCGCTCAACCTTAATATTGACTCACGCTTTTTTCAACGCATCACAGCCGAACTTGAGCCCTTCATCCGCATGAGTCAATCGCCTGGCGTTTACCTTCACTGTCTTGCCTGCAAGGTTCAATAGCGGCCAACGACAGCTAATAATGTTCACCTGTGCTTAAGCGGTGGATGAGAATAGCCGCTCGTTGTATTAATAACGGCAAGGTAGCCAGATCAATACTCTCGTCAAGAGTATGAGCGCCATTTCCCTCGGCCCCAACGCCGTCAATGACATCGACATATCCAGCAACAAATGAAACATCTGCGGCACCTCTTTTACCTGGATCGAAAGCCACGACTTCACCCTGATCAAGATCTACACTGACCCCACTCAGATTTGCTAGAACAGCCATATTTCCTTCTGTGGGCGGCATTGAAGGGTAACCGTCCTGAAAAGTGATTTGTGCTGAAGTTTTTGGCAGGTGATTATTTTCCGCAATTGCCTTCATTCGTGCTCGGGCGGAGGCTTCCTGTGCCGGTGATATGGTGCGCAAACCACCGTGCACCACAACGGACTGTGCTACAACATTTGTTTTACCAAACGTACCACCCTTGTTCCGTGAAGGGTCATAATCCACATCCGTACCTCCCAAAATAACACCGGGATTAAAGGTAAGATACTCCTCACCCGTCAGCTGCTCATGGAACTGATTCAAGATTCTCGCAGCCTCAAAAATTGCGCCGCTGCCTACTTCGTCATTAAAAATCCCGGCAGAATGTGCACGCTTACCGGTCACGTCCAGACGCCAACCACTCGATCCTCGCCTTGCTACCGTTGCGGCGTTGAGACTTGTAGCAATCTCGAAACCCAATGCGATATCGCATCGTTTAGAGGCTTCAATTAAATGATAACGGCTAATAGATTTTGGACTTCCGGATTTTTCCTCGTCGCCGATAAGTGCCACGATCAGTTTCAGATCATCCAGCACGCCAACTTCCTTTAGCGCTTTCAATGCATAGAGAATCACGACATCTCCCCCTTTCATATCGTTGACACCAGGTCCGGTTGCGTGGTCACCCTGTCGATCAAATTTCTGAAAAGGACTATCGAGTTCAAACACGGTATCAAGATGACCAATCAACAGCAGACAACGACTGCCGCTTTCTCCTGCGGTCTCGGCAAAAAGATGTCCTGCACGATTAACTTCGCTCATATCATGCCAAGTTGTTGTTAGACCGAGACTCTGAAACTCCTCTGCAAAAATGTCGCCTACTGCTTTAACTCCCAAATGATTCATCGTTCCGCTGTTAATATTCACCGTTCTCGCCAACAACGCGATCGCTGCTTCCTTGTCTCTCTCCGCGATAGCGATGATCCTGTTTTCGAGTTCAGTCAGGTCTGCTGTCACAAGCTCAGCACCGAATAACAAAAACAACACTAAGAACGACCGATAGAATGCACCCAAACTAATACTCCTCTTACTAAGTTACTTTTGTCGACACTGAGCCACAGATTACTCCGTTCAGGTTCATTCAGCTATCGTTCATCACCCGCGAGTAGACTCGTTACAGTTAAATACTGAAACAGAATCACAGTTAATGTAGATGGGGTATTTTCGGTGAAGACGACAGCAATATACTCAATCAGCGACATATTTCGCGTTATCGCAGGCACAACTCTAGGATTGATCCTGTTCCTTGACGCCCAGGCTGAAGCAAAGCTCGTGTCCCATACCCCAACTACGAAAACCTCTACTGTTGTCACAGTCGATCACGCCAAAAATAGTCAGATGGAAAGTCTAGAGCCCAGCGCACTGAACGACCACTACTTGAACCGAGAAACGCCGAAGCAAACCATCTCTGGATCCGCTGACGTGACTCAACTTGACTATGATCACTGTCACTTTAACGAATCTCACCAGCATCATCACTGCTATGAGGCCGAGGAACATACGCACGAAGAGACCAACGCTTATACGAGCTACCGCACTAGCAGACCTACGAGAAGATATTACACATCAACCGGTCATCATCGCAGCTACAGACACTCAGCATATGAACATGCTTCGCGCCGGTATGCCGAACACACAAAAAGAAATAGTTGGAACGCTATTGCGCTCGGGTTGGTGATCGGATCACCACTCGCATACTCCCACAACCATCTTAAAAGAGGTCGATACGGAAGCCGTTACCGCGGCCACCGCAACGGTAGTTATCACCCTCGAGGCTATCGTGACCGTGGCTATCATGACCGTGGCTATCATGGTCGAGGTTATGATAAACGTGGTCATCATCACAGAGGCAACCCGCATGGAGGCGGCAATAGACGTGAGCGCCACTAGTGACAGCAGCTACAATCGCAATTGGTTATCGCTACCACGCCAGAATGCTTCTATTGCTCGATTGAGTTGCGCTGGGCTTTTAACCCCTTCCATTTCCCAGTGACTGGGCAACAGCCTTCGATAGCGATGTTCGTTAAACCGATTGTCAACAAGACACAAAATGCCTCTATCGCTCTCACTCCTGATGAGCCGGCCCGCCGTTTGAAGGACCCGATTAATTCCGGGATATTGATAGGCAAACTCGAACCCCGTGCCCGGCACGTGATTTTTATCGTGCTCCGGCGTTACATCTAAATGAAGCTCACCATCAAAGTAGTGTTTGATCAAATCACGCTCAATGCCTAATTGCGGCAAACCGACACCAACGACAACCACACCTATCAACCGGTTACCTTTTAGATCTATACCTTCGCCGAACACGCCACCCATAATAGCAAAACCGACCAGCGTTTCCTGAACCCCGCTCTCTGACCCCGGCGTTTCAAACATCTCCATAAATCCGGTTCGTGCAGCGTCATCCATGGCAGGTGCCTGGCAGACGGTATTGAATTGAGGAAACCGTACGGAGAAAGTCGCCAGCACTTCATTTAGATAGACATAGGAAGGAAAGAAAATCAGATAATTACCCGCTCGGTGACCGACCACATCAGCGATAAGGTTAACCAGATCATCCAGACTATTATCCCTATCACGATAGGTGGTTGATATATACCGAGGTACAAACACGCCGAGATGAGCGGGATCAAAAGGCGCTGGAATTTTATACCAATTCGCCTCTTCAGAGATGCCCATCAAAGACTGAAAATAAGGTTGGGGACCCATCGTCGCCGAGAAGCATACTGCGGCAAAGCTTCTTTTTAACCCGGCAGAGAGACCCGGGGCAGGATTGATGTTATATAGTTTCACAATCGTCTGGCCGGAGCGACGTATGATCAAGCAGCTGTAGTTACTATTGTAAAGCTCCCCCAACCTCAAAAAACGCAAGCAATCGAAATAGGCACTAAGCAAACCTTCTTGCATGATCGCATTCTGGTTTTGGGGTAGAGGATGCTCGTGTAGCCACTCCTCTGCCGCATCACAAAACTTTTTGAGAGACGTTGCAAGCCGGTCAGGATAGGTTTCTAGTAATAGATAACCATCGGCTTCAAGCCTCTCTTTATTGGGACGAATGAGGTTAAGAATCTCTCGATTGACAGCATTCAGGCACTTTGACACAAGCGGCAGAGCATACTTTTGATCTCTTTTATGGGCCAGCAATGTCTCTTTCACCAGCTCTGCAGAAAACATATCACGGCCACGATCAACCAAATTATGCGCTTCGTCGATCAGAAACCCATATTTACCATGCGCTTCGTCTGCGTTTGAATCAAGGAAGTAACGGCGCAGATAGACCGCGGGATCAAAAACATAATTATAGTCACAAATCACCATGTCAGCGATTTCAGACAGATCCAGTGACAGTTCGAAAGGACAGATTGAAAACTTGTGACCTAATGCTTCTATGACGCCTTTTGTCAGCGAATTCCCTTTCTCTAACACCTCTTCAAGTACTGCCGGAAGCTTATCGTAATAACCCTTAGCATAGACGCAATGTTCCGCGTCACAGGGTGCGCCTGGCGTGAAGCAAATTTTTTCTTTTGCGGTCAAAGTGATGTCTCTGAAGACTAAACCCTGACCTCGCAAGTCATCTAATGCGGCAGCTGCCATTGACTGCCCCGAGGTTTTCGCTGACAAGTAAAACAATTTATCGTAGCCATATTCACTCATCGCCTTAAGCGAAGGAAAAATGCTGGCCATAGTTTTTCCAATTCCAGTGGGCGCCTGCATGACAAGTTGCTGGTGATTTTTCATCGCCTGATAGACGCTAACGGCCATTTCACGCTGACCTTTTCGATAGCGTTTAAAGGGAAAGTCCAAGGCTGTAAGCGTTTCGTTACGAAGTGTTTGCCATGCGAGGTATTTCCTGCGCCATCGAGCATAGCGACGTAACATTTCATCAAAGCTCGCTGCGAGATCTGCACATGACCAGTTTTCTTCCTGCAAATATTCAACACCATCATCGAGGTTGTAATAACACAGCTTAATCACCAAATTCTGCTCGTTAGACAGATGCTGTTTCAATGCCAGAAGATGCGCATAAACTCGCGCCTGACCCCAGTTCAGCCGGGCAATGTTTTCTGGAATCTGACTAACATCCATACGCGTGGTTTTGATCTCTTCAACCCAGACAATTCTATCGGTTGCACCGGTCACCGATGGTTCCAGTTGGTATCCATCAACCCGACCCACTATCTCAATAACCAGCCCCTCGACTTCAAAAACACCTGAGACTTTCTCTTCAGCGACATACCCCTCGCCTCGGGAACGCTGAACCTTCTGATGTCCCTTAATACCTTCCTGCGCTGAGCTTCGAGATGAAAAGCGAAAATTGAGATCACCCGTGCGTTCGGTTTTCTCAACAAGTTCGCGTACTGCAAGCTTGATTTCAGTTTGGCGGTCCATGCGAGATATGGTTGTCCCTGTTAACGCCATTGCACGTTCACCACTTCGAAGGGCAACTTTACTTGCTCAAAGTGGCGAATCCACCGACTCTGATTTGCCTGAAGTTTGTCGCCCGGACCTTTTACTTCAACTAACTGGTAACCACCCGTATCGGGAAAAACAATCAGGTCAGGCAGCCCGCTTCTGTTAGATCGCAGGTCGACTAGGAGCCGCTCAAAAACACTCAATAAGTGCTTGGCGGGAATCCTCTCTAAGGCCAATTGAAGCAATGATCGATCGATTACCTGCCAGTTGACCAGAAAATTGGCGATGTATCTTTTATCATCAAAGGTTTCAAACGCTCGCGCGCTCAACACGGTCCCATCTTCGATTGCGAGCAGACGAGCAGCGATAAGTTCTTCTCGTTGTACCCTAAATAGAGACGTAAATAGATCCACGGGCCCGCGTTGAAAGGGGTTAAAAAAGACACCTTTAATTGGCGCAAAAATGATATCCCAAAACACTAAACCAAAAAGACCTGTAAAAAGCGCGTTCTCAACATAGACCGCGCGATGCCCATTTGACTCGTACCAGCATCGGGTAGCTTCTTCGACACGTTGTCCCTGTTCAAACTCAATTTCCAGGTTATTCGATGCGGGAGTCAACGGTTCAAATAGAGGATATATCTCAGGTATGGTCAATTTGTTTTTCTTCAGAATCCGTCGACCGAATTTAGCCGCAAATTCAAATTCAGCTTCATCCTCAGGTGCTGCAATGATCTGCTCACAACAGAGAAGCGCCTCGCCCGAATTTTCAAATACCGAATGATACATTCTTGCCTGCCGTTCTCTCGCTGGCGCTGAGGCTGATAAGCCGAACAACCGAAGAGCCTCATGATGCTGGTCGAGTCGCTCAAGCTGTCTTGCTATTCGATTTACGACTCTATCTCGTCGTCTACGCAACGACGGTTCATCTATCAAGATTGCCATGTCGGCAATTTGCAACAACGCTTCAAGATCGTTGTTTTCGATAGAGAGATAAGAAAGCTCGCTCAAATGATACAACTGCATCGTGTCATCAATGATTTCACGTCGGGTAAAGAAACGTGTGTCCTTGTCAATCAAGTAATCCTCAAATTGTTTGACGCCAAGGTCATTCAACACAAATTCGGTAAAATCCTGATGCATATTGCCAAAAAACAACAATTTGAGTAATTCCAGATGCTCTGCTCCTAACGGTTCATAAACGCTAAATTGCAGTTCACGGTGAAAGTCCTCAATTGAAAGATGCTCAGCTCCCAACTCGAGTAACACATGTTTGCTGATTTGGCCTGAGGGAGTGTCAAATTCAAGATAGGTATTAAGCAATGATTCAAGTTCAAGTTTAGAGAGTAAAGCTAGGAAATCTTCGACCTTATTTCCAACAATCGGTTTATCTCGAGTGTAGATCGCGAACAAACCCGATTTTTTCAATTGCATTGCTGCCTGATCAATCGCTTCAATTTCAGAGTAATTAAGCTTATCGTTGCGAAAAAACGGCCCTTTGCGCAGCATCAGTCTCACGTAAAGACGCTGCGCATTTTCGTCCAGAAATTGGAAGGCATCGATATAACCCTTCTCGTTTTCCGTCAACAGATCCTGATAGCGACTTTCAACAAACGTCAGCACACATCGAAAATTTTTGAGGTAATAATCTTCCGGCAATGTGACGCCGCTGGCCTGAGCGGGACGATTGTTAGGGGTATTTTGATCAGCCACACGAATAGGCTCAAGACTTATTGTCTAGGAAGATAACTGTATTTATATACAGTGTCAAACTTGACTCAAGAACGCGTTCCGAGGGCCTCGAATCAGCGACTTAGGTTAAATGAAAGCCCAGACACTAGACTGATGATCTCCGCCGCGCTTGGTATCTACTCAAAGTCGAGTGTAAATGCGTTCCGTTTGAGTGAGAGGGTCTGTTTGAGTCATTTCGCGCTTACTCGAAAACATAATGACACGTTTCTGACTGCCACCATTGGTAAAAGTAAGCTGATTTCCAGTAAGCGCGTAAGGCACCGGAGCACTTTCCCCAACTTGTACTGTGGTTTGCGTATATTCGACTAGGAGCTCCACGCCCGCAATATCAGCCTGCCACTTACCTAGCAGTTGCTCAGCGGGATTAGCGTTCAAATTTACACACCCATGGAGCAATGCCTGAACCATGCTTATCAAAACCAGCTTTCTAACCCACATTAATTACGTTCCCTTGAATGATCCTTTGCGTTCGAAAAGATACACTACCTTCTCGAATTCAGCCACTTTTGAATGCGTGTACTGTGGGTTAATATCATTTGCCCAAGCTTTTTCGGAGACAAAGCGTGACCATCGAGAACGAAGAAGATCTAAGAAAACTCAAAATCATTAGTCGGATTGTCTATGAGACGCTGATGATCATGCGTAAGCATCTGAAACCCGGTATGAGTACGCTCGAACTCGATGAAATTGGCAGAAAGAACCTGAACAGATATGGCGCTAATTCCGCACCAAAAGTCACCTATGATTTTCCCGGCTATACCTGCATTAGCATCAATGAGGAAGCAGCGCACGGTATTCCTTCTGAACGTATTGTTAAACCCGGGGACGTTGTCAATATTGACGTCTCAGCAGAACTTGATGGCTACTTTGGTGATACCGGCGGCACCTTTCCTGTACCGCCTGTTGATCCAAGAATTGAATATCTGTGTCAGTCGACAAGAACAGCGCTCAAAAACGCAATGAAAGTGGCCCGTGCCGGAGCAAAAGTAAACCAGATTGGCCTCGCAATTGAAAAGACCGCGAAGCGTTCTGGGTTTGTCACGATTAAAGATTTAGGCAGTCATGGCATTGGTCGAGGATTACACGAAGAACCCAACTTCATCGCCAATTTCTATGACAAAAATGACACACGCCGATTAGAAGAGGGTCAGGTCATCACTATCGAACCCTTTCTTTCAACGGGCAGCGAGTCCACTACAACGGCCCTTGACGGCTGGAGTTTGTGTACGGCACCAGGAAATTTCTCCGCCCAGTACGAGTACACAATGGTAATATCCAAAAACAAACCTCGCGTGCTTACGACGCTTTAACATCGCTGAAAAATAGCGTCGTTCGCATGCCAAACTCATCAATCATTAAGCCAACAATCGGTTTCGTCACAATCGGTTTGATAACAATCGGTTTGGTAACAAGGTATATCAGTCACCCAGTAGTTAACACCATTGATTAAGGCGCAGCCCTACCCCAAAGTATCGCGCTTAGGATGAATGGTGATTCTTGGAAGTGTCACTTGGCGCTTCTTGGTCTGCAAGGATATGCTGCCACTTACCAGACTCAAAACGCCTTACAAGCAACACAGCTTTAACTACGTAATCGGCGATCAGAGCGCCATAGATGTACTCAACAGGCAAATCCATCAACATGAATAAAAATGCAAGGCCAACCCTGACGCCTATCAAGCCAACTAAAGTTGCAACCAATGGGAAGCGAGTGTCCCCTGCCCCTCTCAGACACCCACCCAAAGTAAATTCGATGGCCATCAGCGGCTGCGATATACCGAGCATATAGATAAAGATAACCGTCAGCTTTACAACTTCATCGTCATCAATGAGAAAACGGGCTATTTCGGACGCGGCGAGCACAATTATAGCACCCAGTACCACCATGCTTATTGCGGCCAATCTGGTTGCCCGCCAACCCTGACGCCTTGCACCCACTGGATCTTTAGCGCCCAAATGCTGGCCAACCAAGGTCGCACCAGCAATCGAAAACCCAAACCCTACAACAAATGACATTGATAGAATTTGAACCCCGATCCCATAAGCGGCAAAGGCTGCAGTACCATATTTGGCAACCAGCCACAGGAAAGCCAGAAAGCCGGCTTGAAACACAAACTGCTCTAGTCCTGCGGGATAACCAATATCCACCAGTTTCTTTATTCGAGCGCGAGTCAGGGAGCTTATCCCCCCAATACCAATCACCAGCATATGTCGCCGCCAGAGAATCAACAATATGATGGCGCCAACGAGAAATGACAGACCGTTTGCGATGGCTGCTCCCGGGACGCCCATTTGGGGCAAACCAAATTTCCCGTAGACCAGCACATAAACTAACACCAAATTAATCAGGTTAGTGATGACCCCGATCCAAAGCGGTGTTTTAGTATCTCCCGCGGCCCGCAGAGCTGCGCCAAGCACCATGTTAATCGCAAAGGCGATATTGAAGTAACTGAGCCAACGAATAAACTCGCCTGCTTGAATAGTTGTCTCTTCGTCGAGACCAAAAACGCTCGCAATTTCCCTTGAGAATAGAATGCAGGGCAACATCAGAATAATCGCGACACTATTTCCTATCCACAAAGAGGCACTGGTTATTTTTGCCGCCTCATCTGGATCTTTGGCACCAATTGATCGCGCAACCAAGGCTGTTGTGCCGGCCGAAATAGCCATGAGGATAGCTTGTAGGGCGAAGAAAATTCTGTGCCCCGTGGTCACTGATGCTACCGCTGAAGCACCCAGCTCTCCGACAATTTTAATACTGGCGATACCAATTATCGAAAATAGGAGGTTACTAAGAATCGCGGGCCAGGCAAGCTCCCAAATACTCAGGGACAATTTACTGGAATCGACCGACTCTTCTACCTCGGATGTATTAGAATTAGCCATTTAATATCCTGGAGAGCTGCGCATGAAGACGGCAAGCGGCGCGTAACTTACACCAATATGATTGTTAGTGTCAAAGTAGGAGTAACATGAGTAGAACTGCAACCATCATCGGCGGAGGTCACAATGGCCTCGTGTGCGCCTGCTATCTCGCACGTGCGGGCCTCGACGTCACCATTCTTGAACGGCGTTCGATTGTCGGCGGCGCGGCAGTCACAGAGGAATTTCATCCTGGCTATCGGAACTCTGCAGCGAGCTACACCGTCAGCCTTCTGCATCCCAAAGTAATTTCTGACCTGCACCTTCACGACCATGGCATGAAAATCCTCGAGCGACGCGTCAACAACTACCTACCGCTGTCTTCCGGTGATAGCCTAATCAGTTACCCTGACGCCAATCAGTTCCACAGTGAAATTGCCCGCTTTTCAGCGCAGGATGTCAGGCAGCTCAAAAAATACAATGAGACACTTGACGCCGTCGTGCCGGTTATTAAGGACTTAATGCTGGTCACGCCACCTTCTATCGTCGATCATGGATTCGCTGATATCAGTCGTTATTTCCATCTCAGCAAGCAATTCAGAAAACTCAATACTAGCCAGAAGCGATTGCTGTTACGTTTGTTTTCAATCAGCGCCGGTGAAATGCTGGACGACACTTTCGAGTCAGATCCGATCAAGGCGCTATTCGGGTTCGATGCTATCGTCGGCCACTTTGCCAGTCCCTACGCGCCAGGTTCCGCATACGTTTTACTTCACCATCTAGTCGGTGAAGTGAATGGTAAACAAGGATTATGGGGTCACTCTGTTGGCGGCATGGGTGCAATCACCCAAGCCATGGCTCGGGAAGCGACTTCTCTGGGTGTCAAAATTGAACTTGAAGCGGAAGTCGAGAATCTGGAAATTAGTCATAAGAAAGTACAGGGTATCACCCTGAAAAGTGGCCGGGTCATCAAGTCAGATATCACTGTCGCCAATGTCAATCCGAAGCTGCTGTTTAGTGATCTGATTGAAGCATCTGATCTGAGCGGAGATACAAAATCCCATTTTGATACTTACAAATGTCAAAGTGGGACTTTCAGAATGAATGTCGCACTTTCTGCGCTCCCAAATTTTGCCGCCAGAACGGCCCCCCATGTGCTAGAGGCCGGCATTATCATGGCACCTTCATTAGATTACATGGATAAAGCCTTCACCGACGCAAGATTGGGCGGCTGGTCACAGCAGCCCATCGTCGAAATGCTTATTCCAAGTATCGTCGATGATTCTCTGGCCCCTGCTGGCCATCATGTCGCGAGTCTGTTCTGTCAACAATTTGACCCCTCACTCGGCCAGAACTGGGATTTACATAGAGAAAAAGTAGCAGACCTGATTCTCAACACAGTCGAAGAATATGCACCCGGATTCAAGCAAACGATCATTGCCAGACAAATCCACTCTCCCTGGGACCTAGAGCAGAAATTTGGACTGACCGGCGGCGATATCTTTCACGGCAGATTGAGCCTTGACCAGCTGTTTTCCGCGCGGCCGATGCTCGGCATCGGAGATTATCATACGGAATTCAAAAATTTGTACCTCTGCGGGTCCGGCACTCATCCCGGCGGCGGTGTCAGCGGATTGCCAGGCCATAATGCCGCTCGTGAAATCATTCGCAGTTTGTAGCATTGAAACCATGGCTGAGGCCATCACCCCAAGAATCCATAGACGTATTTAGCCTAAACGGAGACTAACGTGATGATGGGTCGATGATTCTGGGCAGGATCAAGTCCCGATGGCAGGCAAAACGCTCTCAGTTTTTCTAGCCCGAATACTTTTGGAAGGCAAGCACAGCATTAGTGCCACCGAAGCCAAAGCTGTTGGACATCACGGTTTGCAGACCGGCATCGTCAATACGTTCAGTGACAATGGGTGCACCTTCCAACAAAGGATCGAGATTGTCGACATTGGCGGAGGCACAGATAAAATCGTTTTCAAGCATGAGCAGCGAATAAATCGCCTCATGCGCACCCGCGGCCCCGAGAGAATGTCCCGACAAGGACTTGGTAGAACTGATTTTTGGCACGCTGTCGCCAAAAGCCCGCTTGATTGCATTAATCTCTGGTGGGTCACCTGCCGGTGTACTTGTTCCATGGGCATTGATGTAGTCGATCTTGCCATCAATCGTCGACATGGCTTCCACCATCGCGCGCTCTGCGCCTTCACCTGAGGGTGCTACCATATCGTGACCATCTGATGTTGCAGCATAACCGACGAGTTCTGCGTAAATTTTTGCGCCTCTAGCCTTTGCATGTTCGAGCTCTTCAACCACTAGGAAACCTCCGCCACCGGCAATGACAAATCCGTCTCGATCTGCGTCATAAGCCCTAGACGCAGTAGAAGGTGAGTCGTTTCTCGCTGTTGAAAGCGCACCCATTGCATCAAACAGAGAAGTCATGCTCCAGTGTTCTTCCTCGCCGCCACCGGCGAAGACGATATCTTGTTTACCTAATTGAATTAATTCAGCCGCGTGACCAATGCAATGCGCGCTGGTCGAACAGGCAGAAGTCATCGAGTAGTTGACACCCTTGATTTTGAAAGCTGTCGCCAAGCAGGCTGAAACCGTAGACCCCATCGTACGAGTTACGCGGTATGGTCCAATTCGTTTGAGTCCCCTCTCCCGAAGAATGTCACCGGCCTCGATGATATTTGAGGAGGACGCGCCGCCAGAGCCAGCAACCAATCCGCTGCGGAAATTCGAGACCTGCTCTTCAGTCAAACCGGCATCTTCGATCGCTTCCTGCATGGAGATATATGAAAAAGCAGCCGCATCACCCATGAAACGAAGCAGCTTTCTATCAATCAATTCAGAAGTATCTAGATCGATGCTACCGGCGATATGACTGCGCAAGCCCATTTCTTCATAGGCTGGTTGGTACTTGATACCGGACTTCGTTTCTCTAAGGGACTGGAGAGTTTCTGCCTTGTTGTTGCCCAGAGGAGAAACCAGCCCCATACCTGAAATAACGACACGTTTCATATCACTATCCAAAATCGTCTAATGAACTAAAGAGGCCGACCCGAATGCCATCAGCTGTATAAATCTGTTCTTCGTCTGCTAGCACTCGTGCATTAGCAATGCCAAGTACGGTGCGTCCTTCCCTCACTCTGGTGAGATCTATCTCGTAGGAAACTTTCTTAACGGTTGGTAGCACCTGTCCGCGGAATGCCACTTTGTCGCAACCCAGTGCCCGCCCGTAACCCCAATTACCTTTCCAAGCAAGATAAAAGCCTACCAATTGCCATAACGCATCGAGTCCAAGGCACCCCGGCATCACTGGGTCAGATACAAAATGTACATCAAAGAACCAGAGATCAGGATGCACATCCAGCTCCGCTCGAATCTGTCCTTTGCCTTTAATCCCGCCGGTTTCGTTAATTTCGGTAATCCTGTCCACCATCAGCATTTCATTGATAGGTAGCTGTGCTCTGCCAGGCCCAAAAAGTCGGCCGTGGCCACACTCAATCAGGTCTTCCTTCGAAAAAGAGTGTTTGTCTGTAAGACTTCTATCTTTCGGACGTATCTCGGGATTCGCGGAAAAGTCGCTTGATGGGCTAGCTGGTGAGCTGTCTGATGTAGATTCTTTCATAAAATTTACGAAATCGGCTCAGCGTTCAAACCTATTCACATTTACCTGTGGTATGAAATTTTGCGCGATTATATCACTGGTGAAGCAAAAGAAAACAAAGCAATATCAACGAATAATGGACAAACATCCATTATTGACCTACTGTCCTACCTCATAAAAAGTGTCTAGCAATACAAATTTCGGACGCGCCCTCAACATCGCTGTTGGGTCAGTCTCGCAACACAAGAAACAGAAAAGGAACAAGCTATGTCGTTAGCCATGTCGATTGAAGAGAGAGAACAATTTCTTTCTGACCTACACGTCGGTTTGATTAGCATACCCAGGTCGGCAAGAGGCCCCCTCACTGTACCCATATGGTACGACTATGAACCAGGCGGTGCCCCCTGGATGATTACCGAACTCAATTCACTTAAAGGCCGTTATTTGCAAAAGTGTGACCGTATATCTCTATGTGTTCAAAACGAATCTTTGCCGTACAAGTACGTTACCGTAGAGGGCCCGTTCGAGTATCGTAAATCTGATAAGGATCAGCTATTAGCCATGGCCACCCGCTACCTTGGCGAAGAACAGGGCGCGCTTTATGCTTCCTCCCCACCCTCGGAACACAGCATCGTCGTCACGATACAACCCGATCAATGGCTGTCAACTGACTACTCGAGGCAGCAGTGATCAAACCGAGCCCTAGCAACATCCAGATGGAATGTGGAACTATTGAAACCGCAATCTGTCTTAGATATCGAAATAAACATTGTCGTTCCAGCCCGAATGTCGGTTGGTTCAAAAAAATTTGTAAGCACGTAAACATGAGGTGCAAATGATTCATTTGGATAAGTTGGCGGTCGTACACGAGAGCGCCGAGATAGGAGATAATTGTACCATCGGGCCGTTTTGTACCCTCGGTGAGAATGTCACTATTGGCGCAAACACAGTTCTGCGCTCACATGTGGTCGTCGAAGCGAACACTTCTATTGGAGAAGACTGCGATATTTTTCCCTTTGTCACCATAGGGATACAGTCTCAGGACAATAAATACGTCCCCGGCACTATCACCTACACCCAAGTCGGAAACCGCTGTATTGTCAGGGAATTTGTCAGCATCCATAGTGGCACCGAGGAAGCCTCAACTACCAGTGTCGGCGACGATTGCACCCTGCTTGCACACGCACACGTGGCGCATAATTGTGTCGTAGGTAGCCACGTTGTGATGTCGCACAGTGCAACACTTGGGGGACATGTGCTGATAGGCGACCACGCAAATATTGGTGGCCTATCCGCAATACATCAATTCTGCCATGTCGGAGAGGCCGCTATGGTTGGAGGCATGTCCCGGGTCATTCAGGATGTACTGCCTTTTACAATAGCCGAAGGCTTCCCTGCGCATATGCGGGTTATTAACAAGGTCGGTATGGAACGAGCGGGTTATGCCACGGAAGAAATTGCAGAGGTTCGTAAAGCTTTTCGTATCCTGTTTATGAGAGAATTGCGTCTCGAGAATTCTGTGAAAGAAGTAGAGGAAGCATTTCCCAATTCAGAGAATGTGAAACTAATGGTAGAGGCGATTAATGCTTCGCAACGAGGACTTGCGAGACCTGAGTCTGCAATGTTTGAAATAAATGTCAGCGAATAACTCCGTTCGAAAAAAAATCAAGGCAGTACTCTGGGATTTTGGTGGTGTACTTACAACCAGCCCTTTTGAAGCATTTAACCGGTTCGAAGCTGAAAATGGCTTTCCAAAAGACATCATCCGTACCATCAACTCAACCAATCCTGATACCAATGCATGGGCGCAACTCGAGAGTGCGGCCATACTAGTTGATGAGTTCGACTCAACTTTTGCCGATGAAGCCAAAGCGTTGGGATACGAGATACGTGGTCGCGATGTACTGGCATTACTATCAGGCGACATACGACCCAACATGGTTAAAGCGTTAGAGATAATCAAGCAAAGTCATCAGGTCGCATGCATTACGAATAATGTAAAAACCGGCACCGGACCTGGTATGGCGCGCAATGCAAAGAAAGCGCAGAGCGTGGCCGATGTCATGGCGATGTTTGATCTTGTTGTAGAGTCGAGCAAAGTGGGTTATCGCAAGCCAAACCCAAAAATCTATCAATTCACTTGTGAGTCGATTGGCGTGACACCCGACGAATGCCTATTTCTTGATGATCTTGGTATCAATCTGAAGCCTGCCAAAGCCATGGGAATGCGCACAATCAAAGTCGTCAATGCAGAAGACGCGATCTCGGAATTAGAAAACCATCTAGAGCTAACGCTTACATGAGTAAATCCCTCAATGTGCTGCTGACAGGCGGCGCAGGATACATAGGAAGCCACACGGCGGTAGAACTGCTGAGCGCTGGGCACAAGGTCATTGTTGTCGACAACCTTTCAAATAGCTCAATCAAATCCATCAAGAGAGTGGAAAGATTAACCAACAAATCGATCGAATTTTACGAGATAGATCTGCTCGACGCGGTTAACTTTGAGCGGGTTTTTGCAGAACACACGATTGATGCCGTGGTACATTTCGCGGGGTTAAAAGCTGTTGGCGAATCTGTCAGTAAGCCACTTGAATACTATCGCACCAACATTGCCACAACGATCAACTTGTGCGAGGCAATGCTTCGACATGGCGTACGTCATCTGGCATTTAGTTCGTCTGCAACGGTTTACGGCGAACCAGAATCTATGCCACTAGACGAAAGCAGCCCAGTCGTTGATGCAACAAACCCCTACGGCCGCACAAAGTTGATGATCGAAAAGATTTTGGCAGACGTCAGTGCGTCAGAACCGTCACTGAACATCGCACTACTGCGCTACTTTAACCCAGGTGGCGCACACATCAGTGGTGAGATCGGCGAGGATCCCACCGGCATCCCAAACAACTTGTTACCGTTTGTAAGTCAAGTTGCTGTTGGAAAACGTGAGGAGCTTGTGGTCTTTGGCGGCGACTATCCCACTAATGATGGCACCTGTATTCGTGATTACATTCATGTCGTCGATTTAGCGAAGGGGCACCTCGCAGCTGTTGAAAAGCTGACGGAGAATCCGGGTTTGATCATGTGTAATCTTGGCACAGGCACAGGGTATTCTGTTCTTGATATTATTAACGCCTTTGAGAAAGCCAACGACTTAAAAATTCCCTATCGAGTGGGCGCGCGAAGAGAGGGCGACATACCCTCAAGCTACACCGACCCAGCTTACGCGAAAGCGTTACTTGGCTGGGAGGCTAAGTTCGGGATAGAGGAGATTTGTCGAGATGCTTGGCACTGGCAGAGTAAAAACCCAAATGGGTATGATGATCCGAAAGACTAACCTTAGCCTATTATAGGCGTATCGTAGCAAACGAAAGCCCAGCAACACACGAAGCTAACACAGCAATGTAACACACGAGGGTAATACACGACCTTTATTTGCTTGGACTAATGCTCTGCTATTTCTACTATATCGCAAAACATCTATGCGGCATTATTCTAAATGGTCTGAACACCGAATCGCTCAACGCTTGCGGCAGGCAATCCTCTTGCCGCAGAATCAATAACAATAAAAATCAACGCGCTTCAAAAATAACGCGTTTCGGCGTTCGATCGACGTTAAAAACGCCCCAATGTTTCTCTGCCCCTCTTGGGTTTAACGGATCACCCTTCCAGGGCTCGTCAAACGCTTCAAAGAAAAAAACCGTGGTGTTCGTATGCGCTGCCCATTTCTTGATTTCTTGATAGTAACGTAGCTGATTACCTTCACTAGCGCTGCTACCAAATTCCTGGGCAATCGTGGCCCAGCCTGCTTCAAGAATCGCAATCGGACTTTCAGGCAACGCTCGGTGCACCGCCTCTATGTTCTCAATGGTAAAAGAAAGCGCCTGATCAATAGATTTATCTTCCCATATTGGATAGGTGTGAACACCAATAAAATCAACTTCGGCGGCCAGCGCTGTCCCTTCCTTAACCCACCAGTCGTAGTTTTCAGCAACGGTGACAGGTTGTCCGATCGCGCGCTTCACTTGCTTGACGTAAGCGATGACATTATTCAGCGATACCAGATGGTCATTCCAATCAACCAAGGCCTCATTTCCGACATTGACGGCGATTACAATCGTTGGATACTTGTTAGCCAACGATATACTGCGCTCCACCTCTGCCGCATTTTCAAGTTTGTTTAACGCTAGTTGTTTGTCGGGTATTGGTGCAATCAACCATGCACACCTTTCGTGGTTACTAATTTCAGCTCTCAACCACGCGCCCAGAAGCACACGAATCGGCAGTGCGTGTTGATCGATCAGCTTTAGCACCATTAAAGAATTTTCGCCCGCATCGTACAATCTGATCAGATTAAAGTCTGCTTCGACAAGCAGTTTTAAATCCTCAAGTATCTGTGCTTCAGTCGGGTTACTTGCCCCTTCCCCTCGATCCGGGTGTTGGCCTTCACGATAACCTGAGTAGGCTATTGCCATAACCGCGTCCTCAAGTAAATGATCACCAGGCTGACGATACGCTCCCTTCGCAATTGATACCGACATCACCAAAATCCCAAGTGCCAGCATTACCCCACGAATACATTTTAGATCGACAACCCTTAAGGTATCGTTAAGCGCCGCTTTGATGGGGCCATCGAAATCAAGTGAGTAGTAAAAAACCACACTATTTCGCTCGTACAAAGAACGGAATATTGGCGTGCGCAGCTGCGCCATTGCCATCATAAACGTAGACATAAATTCTGTACGCACCAGTCTTGGATGGCGCTCTAAAAGATGCCTTTGGCGTTTGTGACGCAGTGAAAAGACCCTCTAGGTCTGCAATCCCCTGCTCAAAGTCACCGCCATGTTTTACTGAATCACTCTCAGGCTTGATGCTCCAAGCATACGTCAACGTGTCTTTGTCAGGATCAAAAGCTTTTACTTTAGCCGAATATGTTTTACTCGGGCTGAGATAGATATTGTCACGACCTCTTCGGCTGGCCAAATGCACACTCTTAATGCCCGGACTTCGATTATCAGGCCACTCTCCATTCCATGCTCTGGCCACCACATCTATCGACTCTGTTGTTTCTCCTGACTCAAGAAACATGCCGTACCAGGTTGGCGTACGTTCTTGTTTTTGCCCCCAAAGAAACACGTAGTTGCCTAACGCCTGATGAGGCGCGGAGGCAATGACCTTCTCATAACTTTTGCGATAGTTGTTTGCCTTCATGCTGCTGGTTGCTTCGATAGGCGCTCCCCAGGCTGTTTTACCCACTTCCCAGTGACCCACCGCGCCCCACTCAGTGACAAAATAAGGCCCTTTGAATTGCGCTTTCTTGATGTACCGCGGCAGATTAATCAAATCTCCGTACATTTGAATACTCAAAAAATCGAGTGCAGGTGCACGGGTCCCGATCACACCGACAAGGTCTTCATTCCAACCGGCGATCGTCGTGGTGGTCGGATGATAGGGGTCAATGTCGTGAATCATAAGCGCGATATCGTTTACCGCGTCATAAACCCTTGGGTTTCGATAATCGTAATTAAGCTCATTACCAATGATCCAACTTAACAACGCCGGATGGTCCTTGTACATTTGCACGGCATCTTTAGCCTGCTCAAACTGCTTTTTTACAACCTCAGGGTCGTTGTAATCGAAACCGTGCCGTTCCCGAGCGATGTTAAGACACAGGGAGACTGTGATGCCAAGCGCCTGCGCTTGATCCAGCAAAGCCATTCCTTTTTCTAGGTCTTCTTCGACATGCCAGGTTCGAATTGAGTTACCGCCAAATTTAGCCAAAGAACTCATATCGCCCTGAGAAAAACCTGCACCCTTGACGACGTAGGGCTCTCCAGCCCTCAAAAGTTGATAGCCCTCCGCTGTTTTCACCACGCTCACTTTCACTGGATCAGCTAGACTTGCGGGGAGATAGAGAACGACGATCAAACTCATCGTCATCCTGATCAATCTTTTCACTTGCATGCCGTTGATAAAAAAACTCATGACTTCACCAATTCAACTTCCAATTGTTCCAATGACATACCCTTAGTTTCTGGCAAGAATTTAGCGACCAATAAAAGCCCTACCAGAGCAAAAAACCCATAAATAAAAAATGTTCCAGCTATGCCTATTGTTGCCAGCTCCCAAGGGAAAACTAGTTGCACGAGAAAACTCACCGCCGAATTGACTAAGCCAACAACAGAGATCGCTAGTGCGCGAATGTGATTCGGGAATAACTCGGAGAAGAGTACCCACATTACTGGGCCAAGCGATACTGCAAAACTTGCGACAAAACCCAAAATTCCAAACAATATAAGATAGCTGTTCAAACTTACCGAAATTTGTATCAATCTCGCTTCATTGGCCGTATACCATGCTGCGCCTGCACTGTTAGAAATCGCTTCCCTGAACGCTACATCTGAGCGAAAGGTTTGTCCTGCAACTGAGGCCAGCGTATCAGCTTTTTCGCTAAACTCTGACAAAGCGTTTACCGGCAATGTATATCTTGCTGTATCAAAACCATAGGCCAACATCAGCATGCAGACAACAATACCACTCACGCCAGCTAACAAGAGTGGACGTCGCCCGACTTTGTCAATAAACAACATTGCCAAAATCGTAAAGAAGAGATTAGTCAAACCGACTAATACCGCCTGCAGGAATGATGCATCGGTTCCAATACCTGTCTGTTCGAATATCATCGGCGCATAAAAAAACACTGAATTGATACCCGTGATTTGCTGGAGAATCGCAACAACCATACCGACAAATAAAACTTTATGGAGCGTAGGGCTGAATAATGTAGCAATACCTAATGAATCCGAACTAGTGTTGTTGGATAGACTGTTGGCTATTGCGGTCAATTCAATTTTAGCCTGCGTAGGACCAGCGACCAGCGTGAGAACAGATAGCGCCTCGTCAGGTCGGTTTTTCATGATTAGCCAACGTGGGCTCTCGGGAACGAAACGCAACCCGACCAGATACAACAGCGCTGGCAGAGCCTCTAGCCCTAGCATCCAGCGCCATTGCCAGATATCCATTTTCAAATAAGCGACGATAGCTGAGTCTGATTGGGACCATGCCAGAATTAAATAATTTGAGAAAAACGCGACAGAAATACCAATCACGATATTCAACTGATTAATTGAAACCAAGCGACCTCTTTGGGCCGGCGGTGCAAGCTCAGCGATATACATCGGGGCTAGAATCAGCGCCGCACCGACAGCAAGTCCTCCGATCATCCGCGCCGCTATTAACATGACAAAATCCGGTGCAAATGCCGATCCGAGTGCCGATATCAAGTACAAAACGGCCGCCCAAGTGAGCAACTTTCGCCTACCCACGATTTGACTCAATGGTCCAGCGACTAACATCGCGAATGTTGAAGATAGCGCGAGTGAAGCCACGGCCCAGCCCAGCTGAATCTTGGTGAGTGCAAATTCCAGCTCTATAAAGCCAACGACCCCAGAGATAACCGAGGCGTCAAACCCCATTAGAAATCCGCCGAGCGCAACGATAAGGGAGGTTCTGATCGTAAAAAACAATTCCGAGTTCACTGTGTCTTTCACCCTCAGCTACATTTTATCGTAGCTGAATCTTGCGCGTGGGGAACCAAACGAATGTCCGCAAGTGATAGCGAAAATTTTCCAGAGGTGAGCAACAAGAAAGGCGTATCTACTTGGGAAACATTTAGGCCACGGCTTGAAAAACAGGCCAAATCTATTGATACCTTTAACCATTGATCAGCCGGAACTGATTGGAATAATCTGGTGAGATCTGCGTTACCCGCACACGGGTAACCGCACCCCATTCGCAGTACAACCTGCTTTTTAGGTGGCTGATTCACCCTTAATGTCATCACAAGTGCTGAATCCGCATCATCGTATTGACTCAAATCCTGCGCTAGGCTCGCCAAGTAGAACTGACCTTCACCCCGACCTTTCCAGTTCAGTGTGTAATCGTTCTCAACCTCATTTCGCACCAATTTAATGCGTTTACTCGCGGATACAGTTTCAAGCGCTGTCGCTTCTAAACGCCAGTTTTTCTTGTCACCTAAGAACGACTGGAAATTTGATGCTTTACCCGCTTCAAGAATGACAAGATCGTCAATCACAGACGAATCACCCTGGTGAACTTCTTCAGCTACTAACGACTGAGTCACCAACAGCAAGACCACAAAGCTTAGTAATAGATTTCCCATCAACTCTCTCAACTATTTAATACTATCGGTTTAGGCGGCGAACTGGTCTGACCCTCCAACGATTGTAATTTCTCCAAGAGAAAGTTCAAACTCCTCGTCCGTCCACAACAAAAAAGGCGTTGTTAATTCTTTAACGGCATTTCCCGACCCAACAAATTCATTCAGGGGTATCGATAGGGTCTGCCAAGTGCCGATCGTCAAGTCACTCAAAAGTCTGGTTACATCTAATTGATGTCCTGTTGGATAAACGCAATCCTGCCTAAACACAACAATTCCCTTGGGCGCCTGATGAATACATAAAGAAACCTGTAATACAGCACCCGGCGTCATTACTTTCGAGCAGTCAACATCGCGCTCGGAGAGGAAAAATACCTGCCCTGGACCTCCGTTCCAACGTATCTGTCGTGCGTCTTCCTGTCGTTGCCAATCGACGGTTTGCACAACCACCACACCATTTTCCGTGCGCGTGTTGTTACCACCTACCGCGACGTGCCAGCCAGCTTCATCGCCTATATACATCTCGAAAGGTGGCGTGGGTCGGCTCGTAAACACGCTCAACTGGCCTTCCGGGACAGTGACCTGCGTTGGGTCTTCCTCAGAGAGGTCAGAGGCAAAAGTTTCGCTATCTTTCAAACTGAGGCCGTAACCAAATGGATAGAGTGGACAATACTCTGCGTCACCAAAGTTAAGCGGCGATTGCGTAGGTTCTCTTGGCCAAGAGAAAGGTAATTTTCCTGTAAAATCTGCGCCGTCTCTCGCAAACAATAGATCGACTAAGCCGTCAGCTTCAGAACCTGGCAACCACCCAACAACAAATGCGTCTGAGGCATTTATTTCAGGATTGACCCACAAAGGACGTCCGGTCAAGAACACAGATATTACTGGTACTTTACCGCTCACTTTTTTTAGCGTTTCCAAATCTTTCGGCGATATGGATGAGTAACTTAAATGGGTTCTATCACCATATCCTTCAGCATAAGGTTGTTCGCCGAAAACAACGACGACGGCGTCATAAGCCGTGGCGTTATCAACATTTTCGCTTAGTTCTGCATGACCATTTCCATCAGCAAGCGCGCCTTTAATCGCCTGAAAGACTGAGGTGGCACCCGGAAAATCGTCATTTCCAACGCCATCACCCTGCCAAGTCAACGACCAACCACCTGCTTGCATTGAGATGTTGTCAGCCCCACTACCTGTTACGAGGAGTTTCGCGTTAGGTTTGAGCGGCAGCGAAGACGCATTGTTTTTTAGCAGAACAGCACTCTCTCTAACAGCTTGGCGTGCGATTGCTCGATGCGCAGCGGAACCGACCAACTCGCTTTTACCGGCTATCGGACGGTCTGATGGTTTGTTAGGAAATCTCAATCCTGCTCTTAGCTTGACGCGAAGAATTCGAAGAACAGCGTCGTCAATCCGAGACATGGAGATGTCGCCATCAACAACGCTAGAAATGGTGTTGTGCCATAGACCTCGCCAATCCTCGGGTGCCATCAGCATATCGATACCCGCATTCACTGCCTCGGTTCCGGAAACGTTGGAAGATGCACTCAGTTGTCCGTGACCGTTCCAATCGCTAATAATAAAACCGTCGAACCCCATCTTATCTTTAAGCACTTCTTGCAATAAATAGTGATGGCCATGCATCTTGTTACCTTGCCAGCTGCTAAATGAAGCCATAACAACCTGAACACCTGCTTTTATTGCATCGCCATAAGCAACACCGTGCACATCTCTTAGGGTCACCTCATCACAAAGGGTATCTCCCTGATCAACGCCGCCATGAGTACCGCCATCTCCGAGGTAGTGTTTTGCCGTTGCCCAGATATGCGGCCCCGTCAAAAAATCCTCGTCTGACAACTTACCCTGCAAACCTTCGATGACCGGAGCTGTAAACTCACGAACGAGATCAACAGATTCAGAATAGCTCTCGTAAGTTCGACCCCAACGATCATCCATCGTCACTGCGAGCGCTGGCGCGAATGTCCAGTCAAGTCCAGTCGCAGCAACTTCAATCGCCGTAGCCTCAGCGATTTTTCGAGCGAGTTCAGGGTTCCGCGTTGCTCCAATACCAATATTATGGGGAAAAAGTGTCGCGCAAAATAAATTATTGTGACCGTGCACTGCATCGATACCCCAAGCGCAAGGTAAAGGAGCACCCGATTTAAGTGACGCGTCATAAAACTCGTCTGCCATTCGCAGCCATTCAGCTGTATCTGCGTACACATTTTCATTTGGTGGCGCGCCACCACCACTTAACACTGTGCCAATATGGTATTCAGATAACTCCGCGGGAGTGATATAGCGAATATCAGGCTGGATCATCTGCCCAACTTTTTGCTCCAAAGACATCCCTTCAAGCATCAGCTCAGCTTCTATATTTACCTTGGTATTCAACATTTCCGCGGGCGCAGAGAAAGGCCAGGATACTGACATACTTGTTTATTCCTCAATTATTTAATGGGGAAGCCGGGTCTAACGATGGTTAGACCCGGTTTAACTTGTCTCAGAAATATCAGGGCTTAAGGTTGTAAGCCGCTCTAATTCCTGCCGAACGCGGCGCGTTCCATGTGAACAACGGCGCATCGGGAGATGGCCCGCCAACATAGTATGTTTGGAAACGCTCATCTGTCGCATTGTAGACAAATGCCTCAACGGACCAAGTCTCATTTGGTGAAACATATTTCACAGTAAAATCAACTGTTCCATAAGCATCTCGCTTGTCTGAGAGAGAGGCTATCGCATCGAAGTTACCTTCAGTGAAATGCGTCTCGTCTTTATAGTGAAACTTGACGTAAGGCTCGATAGAGGCACCACTTTGTAAACCAAAATAGTGAGAATAAGCGAGCGTAAACGTAAACGGAGAAGAATAAGGAAGCTCATTGCCTGCTATGCTGCTCGCACCACTGCCTGTATCTTGTGGAATACAAGCGAACTGGGCACCAGCATCTTCACGTTGCTCACAGAAGTAAGCTTCACCTGCATATCCGGGCCAGCTCTTAAATTTAGCGTCGAGAATACCTAGACCACCGGTAAATAAACCGTCTTCCCAGGGGATAACGTTCCATTCGAGTTCGATACCTTTAATCTCAGCTTGACCGGCGTTGGAAGTGACCAACGTACCAATGGGCTGACGCGGTTCAAGAATAGTCCCCGGCGGATCTTCCACAAAACCTACGTCGCGGAACTGACTGACTTGTTTGTCCTTAAACTCAGTCAGGAAAGCGGTAAATACGAGCGTTGCTCGACCGTCCCAGAGCGTTCCCTTGTAACCAAATTCGTAGTTAAGCACCTCTTCTGCATCGAAAGAAAATATTTCAATTCTTCCACAGCGGCAAACATCGACACCATCGCCAAATGAACCTGCTTTAGAGCCTGTTGCTGCGTACAGATAAAGGAATGTGTCCTCGTTAAGATCGTAGTCCAAACCTATTCGCCAGTTGCCCTTGCTGAACTCCTCGCGATTATCATTCACGTCAAAAAGTTGATAATTTCCTTCCCGGTTCTGTGATCCCAATCCAGCAAAATTAATATCGTTACTTGTAAACAGCGGTAAAAAGAGCTCGTCACGTTGCGCCGTCGTTTGTGGAAAACCATCAAACGGCACGAGACCGTTGGTAAAGCTGCAACCAGCACTGTTAAAGCAGCCTATGTTTCTGCCACCGACGTCTTCGCGAACATCTTCAGTCTGACGGTAACCTAACGTCAGGTGCCATTGCTCATTAATATGCCAGGTTGCCTGACCAAATATCGCTTGAGACACAAGCGTACGTTCAGGCTGAACAAAAGAGATACCCCCTGCCGCGCCTTGCGAACAACAAAACGGTTGTTCGACATCGAAAATAATGTCGTTATCTTCGCGGAAGTCAAAGAAACCGATGATCCAGTTTACATTTCCCGTAAGTCCCTGGAACTGAAGCTCATGAGACCAAGATTCATAGTGCGACTCCGATGTTGCGAGATACAAGCTACCAAACGGTGGCGTTCTATTTAGCCACCCCGTGTTCGCGCCTGGCAGGGCACGCCAACCCATGTCACCATCCCACTGCTGTTCACGTTCCTGTCTTGCCCAGCCCGCGTTATATACGACATCTATTGAATCTGTTAACGCATAAGTTATATGACTGCGAACTGCATCATTAGTTAGATCCATGTATCCAGGTATATTGGGATCGACATAATCGATATTCCCGCCATTAAAACGGCAAAGATCTTCATTGGCTTCGCAGTTAGGTGCGATTGGCCAACCCGCACCATTGTCCTCTGCGGTTTCAAAACTCACTCGCCAACTCAGTTCGTCCATCGGCTCCCAAAGAAAACTAGCACGTGCAGCCCAACGATCGGCATTGCCGTAAGTGTCGTCTTTGCTGACGCTACGATTCCAACGCTGATCCATATCAGGAATACCGTCTGGTCCCGAGAAACCCTGACCTAAGAGATCTTTATCGCCGCTTCCCTGGTTCGCGAAGCCATCTCGATTTTCCTCGAAATAGTTCGCTCGCACAGCCAGCGTATCGGTGAGTGGTATATTTAACGTGCCTAGAATCACGCCATGATTTCGATTACCACGCTCCACACCGATCGTGCCGAAGACTCCGTCAAAGCTGGGCTTCGCCGTGATCACGTTAACACTGCCGGCCGCTGAATTAC
>ENA-ORDA01000531-ORDA01000531.1-marine-metagenome-genome-assembly--contig:-NODE-531-length-37736-cov-6.880002_pt1 | contig 37736 bp, 25 predicted proteins | sample MGYA00237778_ERZ508506 | MGnify/ENA primary metagenome ERZ508506 (study PRJEB26177, sample SAMN06267891) | marine metagenome | isolation source: Monterey Bay, California, USA | place: Pacific... | reverse complement strand
GTTTAATAATTATCAAATAACTTTATTAACAAATGTTAATAAACCTAAGCAGTAAAATAATAACTTATATTTTTTTAATAATTCTATTTTTGAATTGTTCTAAAGGTGATAAGGTTTCTCCAAATATCACCATACAAGCCCCTTTAGAAAATGAATCTTTCCAAATTCCAACTTTATTTTATGTTAAAGGTTTAGTAACAGATGATAACCTTCAAAGGCTTGAAGTTGATATTGTTTCTGGAAATTCTTCTTCAATTGTTCAAAAAGTAGAAGTTGAACTAGATTCTTCTCATTATGAGTTTAGTATTCCTTTAATGATAGAAGACAGGCTATTATCTTCAGGAAGTTATTTTGTTAATGTAAAAGCATTTGACAAGAACCAAAATGTTAGCTCTAAATATATTTCGATATTATTAAATGAAGTTCCAAGAACTCTAGAATCACTTTTTTATATTACTAGTAAAAATGATCAAACCTATATTTATGAATTGGACTCCACAGGCAGTTTACAACTAAAGAAACAAATTAATGGCATTCACAAATTTTCAATAGTTAACTCTAGACACCAATATTTATTTTTTTCAACAGACGAAGTAGGGGAGTCTATAGAGGTTAACGGATTTACTAATATTTGGGATATTTCTACAGGACCTTCACTTTATCCTTTATTTATTGATGTTTCTAAAACAGATGATGGAGACCAATTACATCTTGTGACAGGTGATGGTAGAATTTTATCTTGTAATAAAAATGGAAATATTATTAATAATATATATTCTAACTCACAAGAAAGATTTGGGAGATTTAATATTCAACAAAATATTGTTTTAGTCGAGAGCTACAGTAGTTTTTTAGATAGAGATCTGGTAGTATATTTTAGAGAATCCGGAATTGAGAAACAAAGAATAGAAACTCAAGGTGAGATTGTTAAAATTATAACAGTTAATAATAATGATTATTTAATACTATCTCATTTTCAAAATGATTCAAAGCTTAGTACTTATTATCTAAACTCTAATCAATTATTTACAGAAATTGAAATATCAAATTGTCTCATTTATGATGCTTTTAATAGAGATGGAGAAATAGTTTTAACAACTTCTAAAGGTGTATACACCTATGATCCAATTTCAAAAAATCTAACATTAGTGAATTCTAATTTATTTTTTAGTAAAATTATTTTTGATGAGTTAAACAATTCATTGTATTTAATAAGTGTAAATGAATTATGGAATTATAACAATCTTGGAAATTTAAATTTAATAAATACTATTACTGACACTATAAGAGATTTTATTCCGTTTTTTAATAAATAATTAATTCCCCATATTACTAAACTTTTCTGTCCTTAGTTTAATTCTAATTTCAGGTGATAATTTCTCTAGTTCCTCAATATTTTTTTTGATTTCAGTTTTTAATTTTCTGAACATTTTTTCTGGTTCTGCATGAGCACCACCAACAGGTTCTTTAATAATGCTGTCTATTAGTTTGTTCTTCAACATGTCCTTACCCGTCAATTTCAAAGCCTCTGCAGCAGTTTCTTTGTAATCCCAACTTCTCCATAGTATTGATGAGCATGATTCTGGAGAAATAACGGAATACCATGTATTCTCTAACATAATCACTTTATCTCCAATTCCTATTCCTAATGCACCACCAGAAGCACCTTCACCAATTATTATGCAAATTACAGGCACTTTTAAAAGCATCATTTCATATAAATTCCTTGCTATTGCTTCGCCTTGGCCTCTTTCTTCTGCTTCAAGACCTGGATAAGCACCAGGAGTATCTATTAAAGTTACTATTGGCTTATTAAATTTTTCAGCAAGTTTCATTAATCTAAGAGCTTTTCTATATCCTTCAGGATTCGCCATTCCAAAATTTCTATATTTCCTTTGTTTCGTATTTCTACCCTTTTGTTGGCCAATAATCATGTAAGTTTTATCGTCAATTGATCCAAAGCCGCCTATCATTGCTTTATCGTCTTTAACATTTCTATCTCCATGAAGTTCTAAAAAATCTCCATTAGTCAAAGAATTAATGTAATCAAGAGTATATGGTCTATCCGGATGTCTACTTAACTGAACTTTTTGCCAAGGATTTAGATTTTCAAAGATATTTTTAGTGGTTTTTATAAGTTTAAGTTCTAACTCTTTCAGTGTTGAATTTATGTCGACTTGACCTTTATCCCCAATTTCAAGCGTTTGGGCTATTTGACTGTGAATTTTTTCTATGGGTTTTTCAAAATCTAGATAGGATCTTTCCATTATTAATACATATAATTATTTGTAAAATTAGTAATATTTATCATGGTATAAAATTTAATAATCTAATTAAGATCAAATCTTATCAATTTTGTAATTGATATTGAATATATAAGGTTAAATATTTATTAATTTTACTTTTTTATAAATATAACAAGATATTATTTTTGTTTCCATCAAAAATCTTTTATTTTTGCGAGCCTTAAAATTTAAATCATGAGTAAAAGAACATTTCAACCTTCAAATAGAAAAAGAAAAAACAAGCATGGTTTTAGATCTAGAATGGCTACAAAAAACGGTAGAAAAATCCTTAATGCTCGTAGAAGAAAAGGTAGAAAAAAAGTTTCTGTCTCTGATGAGCCTAGACCAAAGAGATAGGTTAATACTTCAGATTTAAGGTATCCAATTTTGATTTGTTAAAATAAGTGCTTCTTGCACAGTAACTCTGTTTCCGTAATTATATGCAGTTACAAATGGTCCTGGAAAATTATATTTATCAAGTTCATTTCTATTATCTCTTGCCTTACTGTATTCAGAGTTGTCGCCAACCGTATACTTAATCCATCCTTTGTGACTCTCAATTGAATAATTTTCATTGAATTTAAATTTGTTAGATAAATACTTTTGACTTATAATTTTATGACCTGCTAATATTTGAACTTTATAATTGATATTGTTTTTTACTTTTTGACTTGTTATTACATTGTCTAGACCTTTATTTAAATTACTTTCTAAATTTTCAATTGAATCAATTTCTTTTGAATTTATTTTGAAAGTTGATGAGTCGTTTTGGTCTTCTGTAAATAGAATTTTATCCGCGTAAACCTCATATATTGTTTCAGGGATTTTTACTCCATTCTTATAACCTTGGCTTATTAACTTTTCTGATGAGAAATCCCCTGTAATCACGAAATTTGTGTCTATTCCATCATTTCTCTTTAAAAGATACTTAACAAGAATTTCTTGTTTTGATTTCGACAGTTTTGACCAAATAAATTTAGCACAGCCATCAACATTTTTAAAAACTGCATTATTAGATTCAATTACTTCAGCGTTATAATTCATAGGAAGTACATCCTTTATTCTAGCAAAACCCTTGTGGTCTTCTAGTTGAGTTTTAATGGTTATAATGTAGCCACTGTCAATTTTCATGATATTCCTTGTTATAACTATCCCGGATTTATTTTCATCTTCTTTTACTGTTGCTAATTCATCTCCTTTAACTTCAAATGTCAGCTCAGGAATATCTAATTGCTTTCTTTCATCTTTATTAACGAATGAGAAGTCACCAGATATTTTATTCATTGACGAAATATTCTCTTTGGTTTTTATAAGGTATGAGATTTCTATATTTTGATTATTTGGTAAGTCATACCAAATAAATAAAACTTCATTATTTTTAAATGTAAATGAAGCTCCATTACTATTTTTTTCAATTACCTCAATGCCTTTAGCTTCTGATAAATCTAATCTAAGTCTACCAGGTCCTGAAAAATCATTTTTTTTTATGATAATATTGACTTCTAATTCTTGACCTATCTCAATTTGTTTTGGGCCATTATGAGTTATTTCAGTTTTTTTAATATTAAATATTGTAAGATATAAAAATCCGATAATATTTATAATGATTAGAAGTGCCTTTGACATTAAGTTTGTTTTAACAAATCTAAGTGCGAAGCCAGGGCTTTTTATTCAACTATTTTTGTTTTTTCAATACAATGATGTTGAAAAGAGTACTGTTTTTTAACTGTTTACTGCTTATTTTGAGTTTTTAAATTAAAAATTTGGCTTTAAATGGTATTTTTTATAAAAATCATCAATTTGTTTTACAGCCTCCACGGGGCTATCAACAATTTTTATTAATTTTAAATCTTCTGCGGTTATGTTTTTTTCTTCTTCGTATAAAACATCTTTTATCCAGTTTATTAATCCAGTCCAAAACTTTTTCCCTATCAATATTACTGGGAACTTCCCTGACTTTTTAGTTTGAATTAGTGTTAATGCCTCAAACATTTCATCTAATGTTCCAAACCCTCCAGGCAGAACAATAAACCCTTGTGCATATTTCATAAACATAACTTTTCTTACAAAAAAATAATCAAAATTTATTATTTTATCTTTATCTATATATTTATTTGGTTCTTGCTCAAATGGTAATAAAATATTTAGTCCTACTGATTTCCCTCCCCCTCTTTTAGCACCTTTATTTCCAGCTTCCATAATTCCTGGCCCACCCCCAGTTATTACTCCAAATTTATGTTGTGTAAGTTGAAAAGCAAGTTCTTCTGCTAACTTATAATATTTGTTATCTAACTCAGTTTTAGCTGATCCAAATATTGACACGCATGGCCCAATTCTAGAAAGTCTTTCAAATCCTTCTACAAATTCGCTCATGATCTTAAAGATTTCCCAGCTATCGTGGGATTTAATATCGCTCCAATCTTTCATTTCATGGATTTTCTCTTCCATTAAGTTAGGTATTATATTCTAATGCTAAAAATTTTCCCGTATAGCTTTTCTTATTTTCTAAAAGATTTTCTAAAGTTCCTTCATATACAATTTCACCACCATTTCTACCTCCTTCAGGTCCTAAATCAATAATATAGTCGGATTCAATTATTACATCCATATTATGCTCTATAATAAGGACACTATTTCCTTCATTTATTAACCTTCTTACCACATCTAATAGTAATTTTATATCCTCATGGTGCAAACCTGTTGTGGGTTCATCTAAAATATAGAAAGTATTACCAGTTTGTTTTTTACCTAACTCAGCTGCCAATTTTATTCTTTGTGCTTCTCCACCTGAAAGTGTAGTTGAAGATTGGCCAAGTTGAACATACCCTAATCCAACATCGTATAATACTTTTATTTTTTCATAAATGTAGTTTATATCTTTAAAAAAGATAATTCCTTCACTTATAGTCATATTCAATATGTCATTTATTGATTTTCCTTTAAACTTAACTTCAAGAGTTTCCCTATTATATCTCTTTCCATAGCATTTGTCACACTTAACATATACATCAGGTAGAAAATTCATTTCTATTAGTTTCATTCCTGCACCAACACAAGTTTCACACCTTCCTCCCTTTACATTAAAAGAGAATCTTCCTGCTTTATAACCTCTTATTTTTGCTTCTGGTAATTGGGTAAATAAATCCCTAATTAAATTAAATATCCCCGTATATGTAGCCGGGTTTGACCTCGGAGTTCTTCCGATTGGAGATTGATTAATTCCAATTACTTTATCTATATTTTTTATTCCTTTTATTTTTTCAAATGGTAGAGGAGTTTTTACTGACTTATAAAAGTATTGATTTAAAATTGGATAAAGAGTTTCATTAATAAGAGTAGACTTACCACTTCCCGATACACCTGTAACACAGATAAGACAATTTAAAGGAAATACTGCACTAACTTCTTTTAGATTATTTCCTGATGCTTTTTCAATTTTGAGGGTATTCTTAGCGCTATGTGAGATCTTTCTAAATTTTGGCTTTTTAGACTTCTCAGTCAAAAACTTTCCAGTAATGGATGATTTTGGATCTAATTTATTTGGAGCTCCTTGAGCTATTATCTCCCCACCTAGTTTACCTGCACCTGGTCCAATGTCAATTATTAAATCGGCTTCCTTCATTATGTCTTTATCGTGTTCAACTACTAATATTGTATTTCCTTTATCTCGAAGTTTTTTAAGAGAATCAATTAGTTTATGATTATCTCTTTGGTGTAGGCCAATTGAGGGTTCATCTAGAATATATAAAACACTAGTTAACTCAGAACCAATTTGAGAGGCTAACCTAATTCGTTGTCCCTCACCGCCAGAAAGTGTAGCAGCTGGCAGATTAAGGTTGAGGTATTCTAATCCAACATTGATGAGAAACCCAATTCTATTACTGAGTTCTTTAATTACATCTTTCGAAATTAATTTTTTATTTTTATTGAAATTTTGAAATAAATTATCAACCCATATTTTAAGATCAGTGATATCCATTTTTACAATTTCACCAATATTTTTATTTTGAATCTTATAAAATTTATAATGTTCTTTTAGTCTTGACCCCTTACACGTTTTACAAACTTTTTTATTCATAAAACTAGACGCCCATCTTTTAATTTTATTTCCTCCAGCCTTATGTTGTCTTTGTATAAAGTTGCCGATGCCTTCGTATCCATTTAAAACTTGATGAACTCCGTTTTCACCAAGAATCTTAATCAATTCATTCGTGCCATAAAGAATCTGATTCATACATTCTGAACTAATTTTTTCAATAGGAGTATCTAATTCAAATTGATGATGTTTTAATAATAAATTAATCTGTTTAAAGGTCCAGTTATTCTCGAAAGAGCCTAGAGGTTCAATTCCTCCTTTTTTGATCGATTGTTTTTTATTTGGTATGATTTTATCTAGCTCTACTTCATGTATAAACCCTAGACCGTTACAAGATTCACATGCACCTTTTGGGGAATTAAAGGAAAATAAATTAGGTTCTGGATTTGGTAGTGACAGACCACTTTCAGAACACATAAGTTGTTTACTGTAATTTGTTTTGACATCATTTTCTATAATTTGAATTTCATCTTTGCCTTTTTTAAGAGCTAGAGCGATACTTTCTAGAAGTCGTGGCCTACTCTTCTCATTTACTAAAATTCTATCAATAATTAAGGAAATATCATGTGTTTTATATCTGTCTAATCGATCGCCTTTGTTTAATTCTTGAATTTCGCCATCTACATAGGCTTTAGTAAAACCTTGTTTAATTAATTGATCAAAAAGATCTCTGTAATGTCCTTTTCTTGATTTGACAAGCGGAGCTGTTATTAATATTTTTTTGTTAGAATATTTTTCTAAAACCAAATTAATTATTTCTTTTTCAGAGTAACTAACTAAAGGAAGATTAGTTGCTGGAGATAAAGGGGTTGATACCCTTGCAAACAAAAGTCTTAAAAAATCGTAAATTTCTGTAATTGTACCAACAGTTGATCTAGGGTTTTTAGAAACAGTTTTTTGCTCAATTGCTATGACTGGACTTAATCCAGAAATATGATCAATATCTGGTTTAGTAAGTTGCCCTACAAACTGTCTTGCATAAGAGTTATAAGTTTCAAGATATCGTCTTTGACCCTCTGCATATATTGTATCAAAGGCTAGTGATGATTTTCCACTACCACTTAGCCCAGTAATTACAATTAATTTATTGTGTGGAATTTCTAATGAAATATTCTTTAAATTGTGTGTTCTAGCACCTTCTATTATTATACTATTCAATGACATTTTCAGATCTAAAATAGAATCTATTTCCTTAACTCTTTATGTTGTTGAGTAGTTAAATATAAAGTAATGAAAATTGCCAATATATATATTCCATAAAGAGTAACATATAAGTATGACCAGTAATTAACAAACCTGTATAAAATAATTGACATAAGTGATGACAAAAATGCTATTCCTGAAAATATAAATATTATTTGAGTGTTATTGAAACCTAAAAAAGATAAATGATGAGTAGTATGATCTTTGCCACCAATAAATGGTGATTGTTTCCTTCCAATTCGATTTATAAAGACACTAGTTGTGTCCACAATCGGAAGAATAAATACCAATAGAACTATAATAATTTGTTTGCTATGAATTACTACGTTGGTATTAAAAACAGAAGAGTTCCAAAAATATTTAATTCCTATTATCGCAAGAAAGAGTCCAATAAACTGACTGCCTGAATCTCCCATATACATTTTAGCAGGACTCCAATTGTAAAATAAAAAACTAAAAAGAGCGGCAACAACTCCCATGATGACTAAAAAATCAAAGCTTTCAAAAGAATTTTCAAAGCCCATAAAAACTAGTGAAGTCAGTAAGATAAAGATTGAAGTAACTGTAGTAATTCCATCCATATTATCTAACATATTTACAGAATTCATTATTCCTACTACCCATATAACCGTAATTAAATAATTTAAAAAATCAATCTCAAAAACTTTAATTATAAAATTGTATTCACCTCCAGATTGTATAGATCCAAAAATAAGTAATAACCCACAACTTAATTGAATGAAAAATTTTAGCCAAGGTTTGGTATTATAAGCATCGTCAGCTAAGCCCATTATAAAAGCTATTAATAAAGCGCTAATCATACATACTATTTCTAAATTCTTGAAAACTTCTTGGGGATCAAACAAAATTCCATAACATCCAGTACTTACTAAAAATGACATAAAAAAAGTAATTCCACCAAGTGCTGGTTTTGAAATTGAACTCCATCGGATCATGGTACTTTCTTTATCTCTAATACCCAATGTTTTAGAAAATTTTAATAAAATGGTATTTATGACTAATCCAAATACAGTAATTCCAACAAAGAATTCTGCATAAACTAAAAATGTATACTCGTAATTGATCATTTTCTAAAAAGGAGATACAAAAGAACTAAATTTTTTTGCATAAAGATCTTTTTTAGATAATAAAGGAATAATATCTGGCCATTTTATTCCAATTGAGCTATCATTCCATATAATAGAATCTTCAGCTTCTTTACAGTAAAATTCTGAACATTTATAGGTAAAAATTGTATTGTCTTCTAATGTTAAAAAACCATGAGCCATACCTTTAGGAAGAAATAGTTGATGATTGTTATACTCACTTAATTCTTCTAAAATATATTTACCATAGGTTTTAGATTTTTTTCTTAAGTCTACTACTACGTCTAAAACACTACCTTTAATAACTCTCACTAATTTTGCTTGTGCATGTGGCGGTTTTTGAAAATGGAGGCCTCTTAAAATATTTTTTGAAGAAACTGATTGATTATCTTGAACAAAATTTATTTTTTGATTAGTTTCTTTTTGAAATACTTTCATATTAAAAGATTCAAAGAAACTTCCTCTATCATCATTAAAAATTTTTGGTTTAATTAAATAAACCCCTTCAATTTTTGTAGATATTATATTCACTTTTTAAAGTAAGATTTAATTTTTTTAAAGATAGTTTTTTCTTTGCTTGAATCATCATCAGTGTAATATGAAGTATAAGAACCATAACCATAACCATAACCATAACCATAACCATAACCATAACCATAACCATAACCATAACCATAACCATAACCGTATCTATTGCTGTATTCATTTCGTTTAGCATCAACGCCATTTAAAACTACAGATAGCTTAGTTAAATTGTTGTCTCGAATTAATTTCTCTACATTTTGAACAAATTTCTTTCTTGAATAATTGGCTTTAAAAACATAAATAGGATAATCTGCTATTTGTAATACAGGAATTCCATCTGTTACCAACCCAACTGGCGGATTATCAATTATAACATAGTCATAAATCTTCTTTAGTTTTTTAATAGAATGATCGAATTCTTCACTTATAATTAATTCGGATGGGTTTGGAGGTAATGTACCTGCTGTAATAAAATCTAAATTATCAAGAGAGCTGTTGTAAATACATTCTTCGATTTTATTTTTTTTCGAAAGCACATCACTCATTCCTAATTCATTCTTGATTCCAAGACCTAGATGAATTTTGGGTTTCCTCATATCTAAATCTATAACCACTACTTTTTTGCCTGTAAATGCAATAATCCCTCCTAAATTAATTGCTAAAAATGTTTTTCCCTCACCAGAAATAGTACTACTTACAGCTATAACTTTAGAATCGGAATCGTTATTTATAAATTGAAGATTGGTTCTTATTGCTCTAAAAGATTCAGTAAGCATAGATTTTGGGCTTTTGTCCACAACTAATTGAGAAACTTCCATTTTATTTTTCAAAAATGGGATCATTCCTAAAATTGGAATATCTGTAGTAGAGTATTTATTAATTTCATGCAGAGCAGTTATTTTATCATGAGTTATGTAATTTATTAGAACAACAACCACACATATAAGAATACCTGAAAAGAAAAATATAATATATATTAAAATTTTGTTTGGAGAAATCGGGATTTCACTTAGTGGAGCGCTCTCAAGAATTTCATTATAAGTCGTTATTCCTGCATTATTAAGTTCGTGTTCAGTTTCTTTTTCTAATAGCTGAGTGTAATATTTATTATTAATTTCTGTGATTTGTTCTAGTTTCAATAGCTCTAATTCATTTTCTGGAATGATGAGGTTTCCTGAAACCATGAGATTTTTTCTATCTATAATTTTTAATTTATTTGCTTTATAGCTCTCTTTTAGCAGTTTTACTGCTTTTTTGATGTATAAAATTTCTTCTTCTATTTGCCTGTTTAGTTGAATAAATTTTTTATTATTTTTAGTTACTTCTTTTAGTAATATTTCTCTTTTTAAAACATCTTCTTGAAGTTGTGTAATCATTGCTTTTATCAGCTCATCATCATAAAATATACTGGTTAGTAAACTAATGTTTTTAATAGAACTACTGTTTATCTCCGATGATAAACTTTCACTAAACATTAAATCAAATTGATTAAGAAGATCAATATTAGAATTAACTGCAATTAATTCTTTATCAATGTCCTCCGTTTTTTTAATTTTATTTTCTTTTAAAATATCTCTATTTTCAAAATCATTATTTTTTTTTAATTCTCTAATCTTTTTTTCGTTTAAAACTAATTTTTTTTGTACGCTGTCTTTTCTAATGTCAATAAACTTTACAATTTTTTCTGAGCTTAATTGTTTTTTTTCTAAGTCATAATCAATATAAATATCAATAAGTGAGTTGCAAATATCTTTTGAAAATAAAGGATTTGAGTGCTCGTGACTGATGTTAATAGTATGAGCAGATTGATCTATTATATTGAGTTCTAAGCCTTTTAAAATCTCATTTTTAATTTGTTTTTTAGTTGGAATAATAAAATATGAAGTTGAATTTTCAATGTTTTTTTCAAATTCCTTTGAATCACCATCTATTCTTATTATTCCAGAAATATATTTTGATGAAAAAAATTTATTAGGTTCAATAAATTCTGCATAAATTATTTTTTTTTCTTTATTTATAAGTGAAAAATTATTGTTTTCATATTTAAGATAAATTTTTTCTGAAATTATAGACGAATCCTTTACATTATACGATTCCAATCTGTAAGAATTTCTTTTGTAAAGGAACCTGGATACAATTTCTCCCTCATTGTAATAAAATATATTTAAGTTTAATTTTTTAATTAATTTAAAAATTGAATTTTGAGATTTTATTATTGCTAATTCAGAACTTAAATTTGTGTTTGAACTATAGTTATTCATACCCATAAATTCTAATGGTTGGTCTTTAATTGCTATTTGAATATTAGCACTAGTTTTATAAATTTCAGGTGTATATCTTAAATATATAAGAGAACATATGATGGAAATTGTCAGTATAACTACTAAAATCCATTTTATTTTATTTATTAGATAAAAGAAAAGACCTAACTCAAAATCTTGAGTTAAACTTGTTATATTTTCCTTATATCTATTTATATTTTCTTCAGTTTCTCTGAAATTTTCTTGACTCATATTAATTCTGTTTTAGAGTTAACAATAAAATGGATATTGAGGAAATAAATGTAAATACTGACTGGAAGCTTTGAAACACCCCTAGATCCATATTAAAATTAGGTTTTATATATATTATGTCATGAGATTGCATAATCATGTTTCCATATTTTATTCCTTCAATAGTTGAAAGATTTATATTAAATATTTCATTTGCCTTATTATTTTTTCTAATTACTGTAATTTTTCTGGAGCTATTTTTTTGTCCAATCCCACCTGCACTTGCAATTACTTCAAAAAGTGTCATATTATTGTATTTAAGAGGAACTACTGATGCTTCTCCATTTGTATTTCCTTTAAATAAAAACACTCTTTTGGTATTAACACCTAAAACAATGAATGGTTCAACGTAAAATTTAGAATATAACTTTTTAAGATATAATTCTGCTTCTCTAATCGTCTTACCAACTATATTATGATTACCAATAATTGGAAAGTCTACTAAACTGTCTTCTCGAACTAAGTATAAAGACCCTATATTTTGGAATTGCATCAATCTTAAAATATTTTCTTCTTTTGTGTTTTGGGTATACATATCAATCAACTGTGAGCCGTTTCTTGTATATAATTGAAATGTTAACTGATCATTTACATTAATTTTATATTCAATTTCTTTAAGCTCTGTTTCAATATTGTCATAAACAAATCCTTTAGGTGCTTTTAACATCCTATTTGAATTTATTGTGCATGAGTCTAATATTAATATTGTAGTAAACATTAATAATGTAATTTGAAATAATTTCATAGTGTAAAACTACACTTTTTTTTTAAATCCAAAGAACTTTGAGTTGCAAAGCTAAATTTCGTATAGTTTTTTGATGTTGTCTATTAGATTAGAATAATGAAAATCCTTAGATTTAGCTTCGCCGTGTCTAGAAAAAAACAATCTTTTCTTAGGATTATTAATTAGATCTAATAAATTATTTGAGAAGCTATTTAAATCGTTTTTTTCTGATAATAATGCCGATTTATTTTCGATTACTATATTTTCTATACCTCCTGTTTTAGTAGACACTATTGGTTTTGCACTAGCTTGAGCTTCAATTAAGCTTACAGGTGTTCCTTCATTTAGAGAACAAAGACAGATAATATCCATTCCAGCATTTACTACATCAATTTCTTTAATCCAAGATGTAAATTGAAAAGTAGCTCTGTTTGAATCTTTGCTGTAGTCTAAATTTTTGAGTTTTAAATATTTAAATAAGTTTTCTTTCTCTTCGCCGTCACCAACAATAAATGCTCTTATTGGAATATCAGATTTAGTTAAAATTTGTTGAATAGAATCAATGAAAAATTTATGGTTTTTAATGGGGACTAACCTTCCAATTATTCCAATTGCAATTTCATTGTCATTTAAATTCCATTTATTTCTAAATTCTTTGCGCTTAGTATCTTTATTTGTTTTAAATTTTTCTAAATCAAAACCAAGGGGAATTACCTCAATTTTTTTTGGCGAACATATATTATGGATTTCACTCAATTCTTTTTTTTGAATTTCACTTATGGCAATTATTTTAGTAGATTTTTTAGCTAAATTTCTTTCAATATTTTTATAAAAATTAGTTTTTAAAGTTCCAAAATAGGAGTGGAAAACGTGACCATGAAAAGTATGATAAATTTGTTTTACACCAGCATTATAAGCAGCTCTTCTGCCCAATGCTCCAGCTTTTGCTGCATGAGTATGTACAATATCTGGTTGAAATTCTGCAATAATTTTTTGAATCTTTTTATATGCAATTCTATCGTTTTTAGGATTAATTGACCTCTGAATTTCAGGGATTATAATTGGTTTTAAACCTAAATTATCTAAAATATGCATGGAACTTTTTTCACTTTCGTCGTGTTTACCTCCTACTAGTAAAGTTTCGTATTCATTTTCTAAATATTTAGTAAGATATGCAGCGTTGTAAGTCGGCCCACCTAAATTAAATCTATTAATTATTCTAAGTATTTTTTTCATTTATTAAACAAGATATTTTTTCACAAAATTATTTAACATAATTAAAGACCATATGTGATATACATTATTTCCAACTGAATTATTAATCCATTTATTTTTAATCATATCAATTCCATTTTGCTTAATAATTCCATGTTTTACTAAAATATTATTTTCGAAAATTTCATTTTTAATAAACCCACTCATTTCATTTTTAAACCATTTTTTAAGTGGCACTTCAAATCCATGTTTTTTTCGATTGAAATGATTTTTTGGAACGTGGTTTTTAAAAGTATCTTTTAAAATTTTTTTCATATTCCCAGATTCAATTTTATAACTCTCAGGAAGAGAAAATACGTATTCTACTAATTTATGATCTAAAAATGGTGTTCTTACCTCCAAACTATTTGCCATGTTCATCATATCTACCTTTCTTAGCATATCATTATCTAGAACAAGATTAAAATCACAATATAAAAAATCATTAATAGATCTTTTGTTTGAAGATATGGGTTCCAAATAATCGTAATTTATTTTTTGGTTAGTTAAATTATAAACTTCAGATTCTTCCATAAAAGAAGCCCATTCCAAATATCTTTTTGATGAATTTAGATTCAATCCATAATGAAGTTTTTTTAGCTGTCTTCCATAATTTCCAATTTTACTATTTCTAGAGGAAGGAAGAAGTTTTGATAATCCTCCCCAATTTTTAATAATTGAATTTTTCCAATTTTTTTCTTCAGAAAAGTATAAAGCTTGATGCTTATTATAACCAGAAAATAACTCGTCTGCACCATCACCAGAAAGAGAAACACTTACATTTTCTCTAGTTTTTTTCGATAGCAGATATACATTTAGAGCGGACGAATCAGCAAAAGGCTCATCGGAATAATCTAAAAAATCATTTAATTTTTTGTACAATTCTTTACTTGTTATGTCAAACGAATGATGATTGGATCCAATGTGTTTAGCAATTTCATTAGCATATTTTGACTCATCAAATAAAGGTTGGTCTTTGAACCCCAAAGAAAATGTTTGTAAATCACTTTTGTATTCTTTAGCAATTGCAGATATAATACTAGAATCTACACCGCCACTTAAAAAAGTTCCTAATGGAACATCTGAAACTAATCTTTTTTCAACAGATTCATATAGTAGATCTTTAATTTTTTTTTGTGCAGTTTCATAATTGTCATCACTAAGCTTTGTTGGATAATAAGAGTAGTATTTTGATATTTCTACTTTATTATTTTGAATCTCCATGAGCTCACCAGGAAGCAGTTTTTTACAATCTTGTATAATTGTTCTTGGGGCTGGAATATAAGTATGTCTAAAGAATTGTGATAACGCTTGTTGGTCAATATCTCTTTTAATAGGGTATGATAAAATGGATTTTAGTTCTGAGCTAAAAATTAATCTTTCACTGTTTAAAGAATATATTAATGGCTTGATACCAAATCTGTCTCTACCAAGAAGAAAATGTTTTTCCTTCTTATCATAAAAACAAAATGCAAAAAATCCATTTATTTTTTTTATAAATTCTTTTCCAAACTCGATTAATCCATAAAGTAATACTTCAGTATCAGAATTACTTTTAAAAGTATAATTTTTAGAAATAAGTTCTTTTTTAAGTTCTAAATAATTATATATTTCTCCATTATAAACCAAAACATATCTTTGGACTTTATCGTAAATTGGTTGATTTGCATTTTTACTCGTATCAATAATACTTAGTCTTGCATGTCCCATTTCACAGAACTCATCTCTAAAATGACCTTTAGCATCAGGACCTCTTTTATTTAATTTTTCTATGGCATCTTCAATTATTTTGTTGGAATGATTGATAGTTTTATTTAAACCTATATAACCTACAATACCACACATAAACCAAGCATTTTTAGCAAATTTAACCAATGGAATGATTTTTGGTTATATATTGTGATAGTATTTATGAAGAAAACATTATTAATAGTTGTTTTAAAAACCTTTTTATCATTCAATTCTTTTTCTCAGGATTTTTTAAACAGTTCTTTAATCAATTTTTTAAAATCTCCTGAAATTTCAAATTCAATTGTTGGATTACAGCTTCAAAACCAAAATGGAAAAATATTACTAAGTAATAATCCCAAAAAATCACTAATTCCCGCTTCATTACAAAAGCTTTTTACCACGGCTTATGTTTTAAATAAACTGCCTTTAGATTTTACATTTAAAACTTTGGTGCTTTCTAATGGGTTAATTGATACAAATACTAATATTTTATATGGCAACTTAATAATATCTACATCTGGTGATCCAAGTTTAGAAAGTAGGATTTACAAGTCTAGAAGTTTCATAAAAGATTTAAGACTACTAATGTTAAAACTAAAAATTAAATCTATTGAAGGCAAAGTTATTTTAAAACCTCTAGAAACTGATTATCAGGTTAATAATCAGTGGCTTTGGAGTGATTTAGGAAATTATTATGGTTCGGGATATTCTTCTCATACATTTCGAGACAACTATGTCGAAGTTTTTTTTAATTCAGGAAAAGAAATAGGCGAATCTACAGAGATCATTAAAATTGATCCTAATATAGATTCTTTTCATTTAATTAATAAAGTAATAGTAGGGGAGTCTAATAGAGATTTATCTTATGCATATGGTGCTCCCTTAGATGAAAATCGACTAGTAATAGGTACAATACCAGCTAATAAAGAAAATTTTAAAGTAAAAATATCAATGCATAATCCTAAAATATTTTTACAATATGCAATTGAAAATATATTATTAGATCTTGGTATTACAATTAATAATTCAACATTAGAAAAAAATACTTTAACTCAATTAGATACCCTAATGATTTATGAGTCTCCTACTATTAATGATTTAGTAATGTGTGTTAATTCTCAAAGCAATAATAATTATGCAGAACATATTTTAATAAAAGCAGTTTCAAAAATTAAAACAGGTGTTACTTTGAACCAAGCTCCAGCTTACTTAGAAGACTTTTGGAAAGACAAGTTAGGGGTTTCAAGTATTGTGTTCAAAGACGGATGTGGTCTTTCTAGAACGAATTTATCGACTCCAAGTTCTTTTAATAAACTCCTGAATTACCAATTGAATCAATCTTCTGTAAAAGAGGCTTTCTTTAATTCTCTTCCAGTTTCTGGAAAGTCAGGGACATTAAAATATATTGGTGATAATACTGTTTTAGAAGGGAAATTTATTGGTAAAAGTGGATCTATGGGTGGAGTTAGGTGTTATTCTGGCTGCTTTGTGAAAAACAGTAAATATTTCCCATTTACAATTATGATAAATAATTTCACATCTAAGGATTATTTAATTAAAAGTAAAATTGAAAGTCTAATGATTGATATTTATAAAAATATTTAAGGAAATTTAGGATATTTTTTAAAATCTGGATTTCTTTTTTCTAAAAAGGCATTTCGACCTTCTTCAGCCTCTTCAGTTCCATAGGCAAGTCTCGTAGCTTCTCCTGCATAAACTTGTTGCCCAACAAGACCGTCATCAATTAAGTTAAATCCAAACTTAAGCATTTTTATTGCTGTTGGACTTTTACTCATAATAAGTTGAGCCCAATCATAACCAGTTCTTTCAAGATCTTTATGTTGAACAACTTTATTAATCATTCCCATTTCATAGGCTTCTTGGGCAGAATATTCTAATCCTAAAAAGAAAATTTCTCTTGCTCTTTTTTGACCAATTTGACGAGCTAAATATGCTGAACCAAATCCCCCATCAAAGCTTGCAACATTGGCATCTGTTTGTTTAAATATTGCATGTTCTTTACTTGCTATAGTCATATCACAAACTACATGTAGACTATGACCACCACCAACAGCCCAACCAGGAACTACAGCTATTACAACTTTATTCATAAATCTAATCTGACGTTGAACATCCAGAATGTTAAATTTATTTATTCCATCAAGACCTTTATATCCCGTTTTTGCTCTTACTCGTTGATCTCCACCAGAACAAAATGCCCATCCACCGTCTTTTTCTGATGGACCTTCTCCAGTTAATAAAACCACTCCAATTTCTTGACTTTCATGACAAATGATTAAAGCATCTAATAATTCATCTACTGTTTTTGGTCTAAAAGCATTTCTAACTTCTGGACGGTTAAAAGCTACACGAGCAACTCCATTGGCTTGTTTAAAAGTAATATCTTCATAATGCTTGACAGTATTCCAATTTATCATATTATTATTTTTTAATTTCTTTGAAATATTGATTTAGAATTTTTTCATTTTTTGAGTCTGCTGTAAAAAATTCTAAAATCTCCATTTGATTACTTTTCATGATTTTATTAATGTATTCTATTGCCTTTGTTTCATTGTTTGCGCTTTGATAATTAATTTTATATGTAGCAGCAATTTTTTCTAAACTTAAATTATGTGAAGTTTCAAAATGTTTTTTTGCATATGGAGTAGTTTTAGGACCAGGAATAATATTAAAAATTCCACCTCCTTGGTTGTTAACTACTACTATTTTAAGATTTGGGGGAAGTGAATCATTCCAAAGTGAATTTTGGTCATAAATAAAACTTAAATCTCCAGTGACAAGTAGGGTAGTATTATTCGAGCAATTTGCTGCACCAACTGCAGTTGAACAAGAGCCGTCAATTCCGCTTACTCCTCGGTTACTATTGTAAGAAACATCTTTTAAATTTGAAAAAAGTTGAATGTATCTTACACTGGAGCTATTTCCCATTTGAATATTTATTTTTACATTTCTCATGCAATCTTGAATTACATCATGAGCTTTTAAATCAGACCAATCACATGATTTTAAAAAATGTCTGTGAAATTTCTCACTTAAATGGAATTCTTTTTCCCACATTTTACCGAAATTTGATTTATTTTCAAACGAAATATTTTCAATAAATTGTGAAAAGAATTCAATCGGTTTCAATGGAATAAAATGTGTTATTGATGAAAAAATATCTTGAGCTCTATTTGTATCTTCAATATGCCAATGATGAGATGGCTTATTTTTTCTTAAAAGTTGCTTTAATTTTTTAGAAATTATAGAGTTACCTATTGTAATCGCTAATTCAGGAATAAATTCTGTCTCTCCATAGACTCTCTCTAATGTTCTATCAATACAACAAATAAAATTCTCATTATGTAAGTTCGATGTACTTTCATTTAGGATACATAAAGAGTCATTATTATTAAGATCACTTAAGAGTTTATTTAATTGATCGCTCTTTTCTAAAGTTCCACAAATAATCATTTTTTTTGATGAATTTTTCCATATATTTTGAAGCTCTTTTAAATGATTACTGTCCAGTGATTTATTAACTTTTAAATGAGTTATTTTTCTAGTATTTACAATTGATTTATTTATAGTATCATAAAGTGGTTCTCTAAAAGGGAAATTAATATGTACGGGCTTAGATTCTATCTGTGAAACATGGATAGCTTCATTAGTCATTACACCTGTTTGCCATAATGCATCTGGATGATCTAGCATAGGCAAATTAAAACTGCCACCTATAAAATTCTCATATACATTTTCTTGTCTCATTGACTGTCCTTCTCCATGGTCAATCCACTCAGGAGGACGATCTGCGGTAATAACAATAATTGGTATTTTTTGGTAATATGCTTCTACGATTGCAGGTGAGTAATTAACAACTGCACTTCCTGAAGTGGAACATATTGCAACTGGCTTTTTAAGCTGTTGAGCCATTCCTAATGCAAAAAAAGCTGCAGACCTTTCATCAACTAAAACTTTAGTATTGAAATAATCATCGCTATTAAATCCAATTACTAGTGGGGCATTTCTTGATCCTGGAGAAAACACAATATTTTTAATATTATGTTTTTTTAGAAGGTCAACAACTACTTGTACTCTTAGTGATGCAGATGTCATTATTTAAAGTTCTATAATTTTTTAATCACAGACAAAAGCGTTTGAGATTTTATTTCAGTTTCTTTATATTCTTCTAGAGGATTGCTTTGCTTTGTTATTCCTCCACCAACAAATATATGTGCTTCTTCAAATATAAACCTTCCGCATCTTAAGTTCACTTTTATATCACATTTGTTTTTATCTATAACTCCAATATAACCGCAGTAAAATTCTCTTTTATGGAGCTCTAATTTTTGAATAAGTTCTAAAGATTTCTCTAGCGGAATACCTGCAACAGCAGGAGTAGGGTGAAGTGAATTTATAAATGATAAATAATTCACTTTTAGTTGAAAATTAAAATCTTTATTTAGATGGACTACTTTACCAGCGTTTTTTTCATGAATATTAGATTCATTTATAATATTACCATCTTCCAATATTTTTTTTTCTATATAATCTATGACATACCTATGTTCATCTATTTCTTTTTTATTCCATTTAAATGACTCAGAATTTAATTTGCTTCCTGCAAGGGCATGGGTATAGAATCCGTTTTCAATATTTCCTTTAATCAAAGTTTCTGGTGATATTCCTATCCACAATCCATATTTAGGGTGATTTAATATGTATTTAAATCCATCTTCATAGGTTTTACATAATTCTTCATATACTTCATAATAATTATTACAATCAAAATTAACTTTAACAACTCTACTTAAAATACATTTTTCTATTGTATTTGACTCGCAGAAATTAATTGTTTTTTTTACAGAATCTTCATAATCAATCTGATTTGTCTCAGTCACTTTAAAAAAAATAGGGTTTTTAATGGACACCTCCTCTTGAAGATTTTTTATTTCACTATTTAGAACATAAGTTTCATTATTAAATACATTACAAATAAATGATGGACTATTTACAACTTTGTTGAAATCTAATAATTTCCATTTACCAATAGATATTTTATTTTTTTTCGAATTAGAATCTTGATAGATTACAAAGCTGTCCTTCCCAGAAAGGTGGATCATTTTTCTTTTCTTTTTTTGATAATCATAACAGTTAATCTACAGATAGAAATTAATTTTTTATCATCATCTATTATTTCTATACTCCAAATATGAGTCGATTTCCCCATGTGAATAAGGGTTCCTTTTCCAGTTACAAAATTATTTTTTGCACTTCCTATATGGTTTGCATTAATAGATAGTCCTACAGCATATTCTATTTTTGAGTCAATTAATAGGTTAGAGCCTACACTTCCAATAGACTCTGCTAAAGCAACACTAGCTCCACCATGTAGAATTCCCATAGGTTGAATAGTTTTAAAATTCACAGGCATTTTAGCAATTAAAAAATCAGAACCTATTTTTATAAACTGAATATCTAAATGTGACAATAGTGTGTTTTCAGAATATGAGTTTACTTTACTTATTGTTACATGTTCAGGAAACATAATTTAGTCTATTAAAATTATTTTATAATTGAAAACAGGATTATTTTCAAATTTCAAATAATAAACACCAGGAATTCCACCTTTAATATTTACAGTTAAATTATCAGATAATTTCAAGGAATTAAAATTAATTTTTTGAATGACTTCTCCAATACTATTGTAAATAAATCCTGTCCCAATATTTTTAATAATTTCCTTGGAAATATTTAAATTAAAAGTTCCATTATTTGGGTTTGGATATATAAGTTTTTTTGTAATATCATTGACTTCAATATTAGTAGTAAGAGGAAGAACTTTAATAACAGTATCAACTAAACATGTCTCTTGATTGTTGGTTACAGTTAATTGAACCTGAAATAATCCTGAACTGTTAAATATTACTCCACTTGGACTTTGATTTGTAGAATTAGGGACAGAAACTCCGCCTAATCCAGTCTTGTCAAAATTCCAATTATAATTTGCAGTTGTTAAATTACTTCCGCCGAAGAAATCAATAGATTCACCATTATTAATGGTATCGGTTAATGCCTGTGTTTGAGAATTCCAAAATGCAATTTCACATTCAAGAACTGTTCCACTACATGGAGCATAAGTTCCATCTAGTGAGTTAACATTTAAATTTAAAGGGTCTAACCATGGCTTTAGTTTTGCACCAGGTGAACTTCCATTTGAAGACCAACTTGTAGAAAATTTACCAAACTGGTCTGGAGAATTTGGAGAACTACAAAAAGAAGACCCACCGCTTAATTGTCCAATAATTTTTTTATTTTGATTAAATAAAGATGCTCCTGAGGACCCAGCTTCTGTTACCCCATGTCCGTTACTAGTTGATGACCATGTTACATTCCAATGAGCATTTGCGGCTCCTCCATTAAAAGATGTGCTCGTAGGAGGATTGCTGAAAGTTGATATTTTTTTTGCACTTCCATTTGGATGGTGAATACTAACTCCATTTGAAATAGAACTAGTTGATCTATCCCAGCCAGCATAAAAAGTATTATATGAATTTGGAATAATCGAATTTAACTCAACCAGTGCAAAATCTGATCCAGCTTCTTGATTAATTGATGGAGGATTATTAAGAGTTCCACTTCCAGAAGACGCTCTAACAACTCCATTAATCATAGTTTGGTTACCTTTTGATGGGTTTGATCCATTTGTATTTGGTTGACAGCTACTTTTTTCATAATTCCAATACCATGTATAACCACTTAAATTTTGATTTGCCTGGCTATCCCCACAATGCCATGCAGTTAGGATATATGGTGTACAATCATCGGCAGTATTATTTATTACAGAACCAGAACATGAAAAAATAAACGAAGTTTGTTGGTAGGTGAAATGAACTGCGGCATCTATTGGTTCGGACCATCCAATATTTTCTGGAGAACAAGCAACATCAATTTGACATGGATCGGCTCTTGAAAACCCAGCTAAATTTGAAGAGTTTTTAAATGGTTTTAAATAATCTTCAAAACCTCTAAACATATATCCAATTTTATTTAAAGTAATATCTAAATTTCCAGATGAATTTTGTGGTTGGTAATATTCAATAATGGATACTTCTCCTTCTACTATCTGAGTATGTGTTAATGAATTAATTGAATTTGTAGTTGAATTAAATTTGCCAATAACATGCTTTTTATTTTCATTGTAAACAAATAACTCAGCACCTTTTGGAATTATAAAATTTTCGAAAAATAAAGATATCCCAATAGCTGATTTACTTCGAATTTTTAAAAAACACGACTTGGAACCATCGGAATGGGAAATCCAAGTGCCATTTTTTGTTAGTGAAAGTTGCACATCTTTTATTATGCCAACTAAATAGTCATCTTCATTATTGTTTATTTCAGATTGAATTTCTGCTAAAGATGGCTGGTCAATATTGAATTCAGAAATTACAGGTTCGATATTATTATTGAAAGAATATGGTATTCCCCCTTCTGAAATCTGACTAAAAAAAGCAGAAGAATAAAGAATAAACACACATAAAATAAAATTATTTTTAGGATTTATCATAATAGATAAAATTACAAAAAAAATAAAGCACTCGATTTTATTATTAATAATATGCTGAAGACCTAATCAATTTTTTAATTTTGAGTATGAAGAGAATTATGTTAGTTGAAGATGAAGAGAATTTACATTTAGCAATTAAATTGAATTTAGAAATGGAAAATTACAACGTAACTTCTGTTTATAATGGAAAGAATGCCGCAATAAAGTTTCGTCAGGGAAGATTTGATTTAATAATATTGGACGTAATGCTCCCCGAAATTAATGGTTTTGATATTTGCGAATCTATAAGACTCGAAAACTCTAAAGTCCCAATTTTATTTCTTACAGCAAAATCTTCAAATGAAGATAAATTAATTGGTCTAAAAATGGCTGATGACTATTTAACAAAGCCTTTCAATTTAAAAGAGCTTTTAATTAGAGTCGAAAATTTAATTAAAAGAACACAATATGAAGAAAAACCAAGCGAAAAAAATAAATTATTTATAGCTGGATGTGATATTGATTTTAAATCATTTGTTGTTAAAAATAGTCATGGTGATATTTTGACCTTGACCTACAAGCAAATTAAGTTATTGAAATTATTCATTGAGAAGAAAAATCAAGTTATTAGCAGACAAGAAATTTTAGAAAAGGTATGGGGTTATGATGTTTATCCATCTTCTAGGACAATTGATAATTTCATTCTTCTTTTTAGAAAAGTATTTGAAAAAAATCTACCTTCATCAACTTATTTTAAATCAATAAGAGGTGTTGGGTATAAGTTTATAGCTTAACATATTTCACAGTATTTGCTATTAAGATCATGTTTAAATATTTCAGTATTATTTATTTCTATCAAAAATTCGTCTAACCATATTTGGAAATTATTTATTACATCATTTTCAATAAAAGTCTTCTTTTTATACGTTAAATTTAATTTTGGTTGAAATGTATTTTTTAATGAAATAATTTGACATTGTAAATATTCATTTGAATTATAATTTTTTCTCCAAAGTAATGCATAAAACAATAATTGAAGAGATTTTTGTTTTTTAGATAATTGATCAAAGTCATATATATTTAATTCATTTTGCTGCACCATTCCTGTTTTATAGTCAATCAACCTTATCCCTTGATCTGTTAGATCTACTCTGTCAATATGCCCCAATAATTTAATGTTTTGAGTTAGTCCTTCTTTTTTTAAGGAACTTTCAAAATTCAACTCTTTTTCAATTTCGAGTATTTTATAACTTCCAAATTCTTTTATATCCAAAATTTCTTTTTCAAGTAAACTTTCCAAGCACTTTTTGTAATGATGATATACTAAGGCATTTTTACCATTTATAAATCTTTTGTCAGTGAAAACTTCACTAAAAGTCTGCAGCATTATTTCAGAAAAATCTTTTTTAATTTTTATTATTTCTTCAATATCTATTTTTCTTTCCTTGAAGAATAATTTCTCTAATGTTTTATGAATTGCTATTCCCCATTCACTAGGTTCTAAATACTGATGCAGTTTTTTCTTTTCTTTAATTTTCAGAACATATTTAAAATAAAAATCTAGTTCACAGTTACAATATTTTTGAATTGATGAAGGTGAAATTCCATTTTTCATCCAACTATTTATAAGTTGTTTAATTTCTTGATTGTTTTTAACAAAATGTTTATTTTGAACAAGATCCATTTTAACATGATGATAATTTATAGTAATATTATTTAGATCTCCCATTTCTTTTTCAATCTGTCTTATATATCTGCTAGGTTCATTATAATTTAAACCTTTATTATCGCCTTTTACATATAGAATATTAATATTTTTTGCATAATGAAAATTTCTATAAAAATAATATGCTGATAATGCCTCTCTTTCGTAAATAGAAGGTATTCCAAAGAATTTTTTTAAATCTTCAGGGAAAAGATCTTCTGTATTAGGTTTTGCAGGCAAATATTCCTCGTTGCAAGATAAAAAAATGATATTTTCATAATCTATTATTCTACTTTCTAGAAGTCCTATTATTTGAATTCTAGAATCGTTTTCACCTTTTACCACAACACTTAGTCGGTTTATTTCAGTCATGAAAATCTTTATATATTCTCTATGATTTATATTTGTTTTATAATGTTCTATTAGTCCATTTATTTTTTGAACTTGTATCTTTGTTTTATTAATAATCGAAACTTCCTTGTCATTTTTTAAGTAAATTACTTCTAATACGTTTAAAAGTTCTAGTAATTTTTTTGAAATATTTGACCTAGCTGAGTTGAAAAAATTTTCAAGCGATGTTATTATTTGATCAATTATTGAGTGTATTTTTTTTGCTCTTATAATACTTATCTCAAATGATTTTTGGTCCCTGTTTATAAATAGTCCTTGAATTTTTTCTTTTGAAACTACACTTCCAATACAACTAAAATTTACTAGGTTTTCAATCCATTGATAATTAACTTTTTTTGTTTTCAAAATTGTTTCTGAGTCTAATAAAAATTTAATTAGTTGATTGCTTTCAAAGTATTTAAATTTTAATCCTGAAGAAAAATTTATATTTTTTTCGCTTTTATAAAGCTTTTGATAAACAAGTGGACCTAGTGTTTCATCCATTAAAATAATGGTGTATTTTTTTTTGCTTTTTTTTATAATATTATCAATAATATCAATTTGTTGATTTGCAGTTAGTGAGGAATAAATATTTATCTCTTTTTTATTTTCTTTAATTTTTTTAAATGATTCATTGTAAAATTTATTCTGATGTTTTCTATAGAAGTGTCCTGCTTCATGGTCAATATTAGATGTGTAAAACTCATCAGTATCAACAATAACTTTTGATAAATTATTTTTTGTTAAATAGTTAACAATTGTTTCTTCACTTTTCGAAAGAGCGTTTAATCCTATAAAGTATATAACTTTTCCACTATTAATGTATTTCGAGGGGTTTTCCGCTATTCTTCTTGTTATTAATCCATTAACACCTTTCTTTTCTTTTATTAACTGATTTTTAAAATTTACATATAATTCACCTGTTTTATTTAGTAGTTTAATGTAATTGTATTGATTTTCGGAAAGGTTTTCATCATTTAAGCTCCAATTTTCAATACCTGATATATTATCTAATTCTTGAAATAATTTATGATGTTCTATCATATTTCTTTCAACATCATTAAAGTTTTTTAAAAGTAAGTTCGATCTATTTTGAAAGTCTTTATATTCAATTTGATTATCTAATTTTAATGCTTGCTCATACATTATTAATTTAGCTTCAAGATTAGATATTGTATTTAAATCTATTATTGAATTAAAATAATTTTGTATTGTTTTAATTTCAGGGTATATAACAGACTTTTTAAGAACAGTTGACAGGCTTTTTTTGAGATTCCATTTTGATCTTTCAGATGGAACAATAATGGTTAAAAGATGTAGATTCTTAGATGGGTAATCATTTAAAATTTCTTTTACAGCATAGTCTAGGAATTTTTCCATAACTAAAAGTAAAACTTTTAATTATTTATTTGATTACTTCCCACGTATGATCTGCTAATAATTTGACTGTGCTAATGAAATTTAGTGGACTTCCTTTTCTACCCCACTCATTTGATGCAATCATCATTAAATAAAATTTCTCATCATCGTCTTTATATAAATGATAAATATGTGATATTATAGGTTCAAATCTAATTTCGGCATGATATATCATTTCTGAAATTTCAACTCGATCTTTAATCGTATTTGCCTGTTGAGCTAATAGGCTCATTTGTTGTTTAATTTGATCAAGCTGCATTTCTGTTTGGTATTCCATTGCAGAAATTGCTTTCGATTTTATAGCTCCTTGCTTAGTTGGTATCACAGGAAAACTTCCCCTGTGGTGACCATATGTTAACGTACCAGGTTTTTCTGTGATGTTATCCTTATCTATAGGATTAATTATTTCTTTTTTCTTTTTCAAGGGTCTAAAATGGATTTGAGAATTTTGTATTATTTATAAAGTCTGGGTCAGATAAAGTAAGTAAAAAGGATTTTAGTTCACTTCGCTCTTTAGGATTTAGTTGTACTCCACCTTGAGATGCAAACTCTATAAGGGGATCAATATTAGGTGAATTTGGATGAACACCTGTACTATAAAAATCAATAACTTCATCTAAGGTATTAAATCTTCCATCATGCATATAAGGTGCACTATATTCAACATTTCTTATAGATGGTACTTTAAACTTAAAATTATCTTTATTTTCTCCGGTAACAATTCCTCTCCCCGAATCAATTGGAATTTCATCAAGTCCATTATTTTTAAAAGATAAATCTGTTCCTAAAATACCTCCATGACAATGAAAACAATCTCCTCCATTTAAACTATTAAATGATGATAAACCAGCATTTTCTTCAGGTGTTAAAACTGCTTCTCCTCTCAAATATTTATCGTACTTTGAGTTCGAAGAAACCATTGTTCTTAAAAACTGAGCTATTGCTTTTACTGCATGAATTGAGTCTGGCTCTATAGTTCCAAATGCTTCGTAAAACATTCTTCTGTAATTATTGTCGTATTTAATTTCCGTAAAAAAATTACTCCATGTTTCATCCATTTCATTACTATCTAAAACGGGGATTAGTATTTGTTTTTCTAAAGAAATAAAACTTCCATCCCAGAAAAAATCTTTTGACCATGCTAAGTTTTGAAGAACCATTGCATTTCTAGTTCCTAAATCGCCATGGATTCCAACGCTTAAACTTGAAGGATCAGAAAAAGCATTTTCTGGTAAATGACAACTTGCACAAGAAATTGTATTATCTCCACTTAGTTTTGTTTCCCAAAATAAATGTCTTCCCAAAAGAACTCCTTGCTCTGTCAATGGGTTATCAATAGGATGTTCAATTTCTGGAAAATTATTAGGAAGATCAATTTTAAGCGGTATAGGCTGAAAAGAAGAATTAATCTCATTTTTTTTCTGACATCCAATAATCAAAACAATTGACACAATTAATATTTCAATATTCCAAGCTAGTTTATTCAAATTAATTAAAAATGTTCAGAAATTAAATAGTCACAATTGTTTACAATTTTTTCAGCTAACTGAACATTGCCACCTCCATGTGTTGATTGACTATTTTTAATATCTATATTATTGATTATTGAAGCCCAGTTTAAGTCAATATTAATGCTGTAAGAGTTTGGTGTGATCCCAATTAAGTTATTGGTTTGAAGGTTATCAATAACAGAACTATTAATTTTATAAATATTACTAATATATTCATCACCACCAATATGAAATATAAAATTTTCATTAGTTTCAAAAATCCCATTTGAGTTTGAGTCTGCCGAACCTTCAATTATTATAAATAGATAACTCCAATTAATTGGATTAGATCCCATTTGCCAATGAGTGCTAGGCGTTTGGTAAGATAAAGGGTTATTACTCATGTAATTAGCAGGACTAATATGATTTCTAATTGAATCAACCCCAATATAAAATTCAGATTTAATATTATCAATATTTGATATGTGACCTATTTGGTAAACATTTTCATCTGGGTGAATTAACATATGATTTACAGTATCATCTATAGATATATTATTTTCATCGTAAAATCCGTTTTTCCCAAGATAGAAACTTGCTCTATTAAATTTAATTTTTGTTCCGAAATCATCATTGTAAGAAGAATCTAAATAAAAAGTTAATGAATCATAAAAATGATGAGTTTGGAGAAAGAGTGGTTTAGTGTTTTGGTTTAAAAATTCACAAGAACCATCATCTTTCTTAGCTTTTTCATCATAGTTTAATGCAAGAGAATCAGTACATCCTTTTTTGTTGCAGCTTGCAATTAAAAGAGAGAAGACTAAACTTATGAATAATATTTTATTTGAAATCATATTAAAAAATCAGTAAAAAATCTACGTTGTTAATATTTATTTTATACAAAAATAAGTTATTTTAAAAAAGGAAAAAGATTTGTTTAAATTTATCCTATATGATATTAAGATGGTTCTTTTTTTTCTGTATAATAATTTTATGCAACTGGTATTCTTCATTAGCTATTAAAACTGTCACAAAAAGCCCTGGGTTATATTACACTTATTTAGCTTTAAACTTTATAATTATTGCCAATTTTATTGTTCAAATAAAAACAAATAATAATTCTGGATTAATGACTCCATTTTTCTCCTATTCATTAGGGTTTTTTATTATCTCAATAATTTTACAAAGCACTATCATTTTGTTCTTGTTTATGGAGGATTTTTCAAGACTTTTAATTTGGCTTTACAGAGTTTTATTTAAAGTCACAAGTGATACTTTTAATTATGTACCACAAAGAAGACTTTTTTTGTCTCAACTATCTATTTTATTAGCAAGTATTCCAGCCAGTGCATTATTTATTGGCATGTTAAGAGGTAAATATAATTATAAGGTTATTAAACATCAATTATCCTTTGATAGGTTGCCCGACGATTTTAATAATTTTAAAATAGCACATATTTCAGATTTTCATTGTGGAAGTTTTGATAATAAAGTAAAATTGAAATATGGAATTGATTTAATAAATAAACAAGAACCAGATATTATTTTATTTACTGGTGACATGGTAAATAATATTGCAAATGAAGTTTTGCCATGGAAAGAAATGATAAGCTCATTAAAAGCTCCTTATGGTAAATATTCAATTTTAGGTAATCATGATTATGGAGATTATACTAAATGGGATAGTGAAGATGATAAAGTAAATAATCTTAAGAAGTTAATTAAGTTACAAAATGATATGGGCTTTAAAGTTCTTTTAAATTCATCTGAAAAATTACACATCAATCAATCTAGTATTGAACTAATAGGTGTAGAGAACTGGGGAAGTGGTGGATTTAAGAAAAATGGAGATTTAGATTTAGCTTTAAAAAACACAAATTCTAATGATTTTAAAATTTTAATGTCTCATGATCCGTCCCATTGGCAAAAAAAGGTGATTTCAAATAACGAGCATATTGATCTTACTCTATCGGGACACACTCATGGAATGCAATTTGGAATTGAAATCCCTGGTTTAATAAAATGGAGCCCTATCCAGTATAGATATAAGTATTGGGCAGGTATTTATCAAGAAATGGGTAGAGTAATAAATGTAAATCGAGGATTTGGATTTCTAGCATATCCAGGAAGAGTTGGTATTTATCCTGAGATTTCTATTATTAATCTTAAAAAAAAGAAATTAAAAAAGCCATCAAATAATGGGTAATCAACTTTTAGTATATAGATCATCTGCTGGGTCTGGAAAGACTTATTCTCTTGTGAAAACTTATTTATCTCTTTTATTTAAAATTAAATCTGACTATGGATTTAAGCAGATTTTAGCAATCACGTTTACAAATAAAGCTGCTGATGAAATGAAGAAAAGAGTTTTGGATGCTTTAGATGCTATTTATGTAGAGGGTCCACAAAATAAGCTTGCTTTAGAGATTTCAAAAGAAAATAATTTTGACATCAATCAAGTTGTTAAAAGAGCAAAAACAATCACAATCAAAATATTGCATAATTATAAGGATTTTAACCTTATGACAATTGACAAATTCACTAATAGGGTTATAAGATCTTTTTCTAATGAGTTAGGAATTTCTAATAATTACAATATTATTTTAGAAGAAGAGGAATTTTTAGAAGAAGTTATTTCAAAATATATAGATGAATTTTCTAAAGACAAGGAACAATTAAAAATTCTTGAACTGATGATTGATCAGTCAATCCAGCTTGATGTAAATAATGATATTGAGCGTCAATTAAATAAATTAAAAAAAATTATTTTTAAATCAAGTAGGAGGTTTGAAAATTCCATGAGCAAAGAAGATATTTCTAAATTAAAAATTTTTCTTTTCAAGAAATTAATTGATTCTAAAAATAAATTAAAAGAGATAGGGGAGTCTGGCATTAAAATTTTAAAGGATTCTAATGTGCTAGACTCTTGGCTGTCGTATGGCCGAGTAAATATTATTCTTAATACTTTTAATAATCTTTCTAACCTAAATTATAAAGATATTGACAAATGGAATTCTTGGCTTTTAAAAGATCAGTGGTTTAAAAAGTCATTAAGTAAGGAAGAGATGTTAATTATTGAATCAATTTCTGATTCTATTATTACTAAAATGACTTCAATAATTAATGAACTTTCATATAGACTTAAATTATTAGAAGTTCACAAATTAATAGTTCCTTTTTCTATGATTCAATCTCTTATGGATAGTATTAGTAAGGAAAAGCAAAATCAAAATTCTATTTTAATTTCAGACTTTAATAATTTAGTAAGTGAGATTATTAAAAACGAACCTGCAGGATTTATATTTGAAAAAATAGGAAGTAAATATCAATATATATTAATTGATGAATTTCAAGATACTTCAACTCTTCAGTGGAATAATTTAATTCCTTTAGTTCACGAGTCTTTATCAGTAGGAGGTGAAAATTTAATAGTTGGAGATGCAAAACAAGCTATTTATAGATGGAGAAACGGAAATGTTAATCAATTTATAGAACTTCCAAAAATTTCAGATTTATCTTTAAAGCAAAGTTATGAATCTCTTTTCACCACATCATTTATTGAAAAAAAGCTGGAAAATAATTGGCGATCTTCTATTAATATTATTGATTTCAATAATTGGATATTTAAAGAGATTATTGACAATTTAGAGGCAGATAATCTAAAAAAGGCCTATAAAAATTTATCTCAATACTGTAAAAGAAATTTCTATGGGTTAGTTAATATACAGGTTTCAGAAAAATCTGAATTCGAGTTAAATAGTTTTTTAAAAATAAATATATCAAACGCTTTAAACAATGGTTATAAACTCGAAGATATTTCAATTTTAGTAAGGTCTAAAAAAGATGGACTCAAAGTAGTTAATAGCATGCTTGAATTAGACATCCCTTTTATTTCTGACGATAGTTTGTTTTTAAGTTCTTCTATTGCTTTCAAAGTTTTAAATTCAGCTTTAAATTTTTTTGAATTTAATGAAAGTAGAGATCATATAATTTTAGTGCACTTTTTAGAAAATTATTTTTCTTTTGACATTTTAAATTTCGAAGCTGCTAAAAAAAGTCTGAAAGACTTTGATTTTAAATATTATGCTAATTTATCTGATTTCGAAAAGCTTAGTTTTACTCTTAATTTATTAAAGATTAATCCTAATGATCCTTTTGTTGATTTTTTCATGAACTTATCACATCAATTATTACTTAAGGATAATTTTTCAATGTTGATGTTGCTTAATTATTATGAACAAAAGTCAAACTCTTTAACAGTAGAAAATGCACCTAAAAATGCACTTCAAATTTTAACCGTCCATAAATCAAAAGGTCTTGAATTTCCTGTTGTAATAGTTCCTTTTACTAACTGGGATACAAAAAATAATAGTGACACTCCATATACCTTTATTAGTAATGTTGATTTAATTGACCATAATATTGACTTATATATTGGTGAAATGTCTAATAAAAGTTTAACTCATTTAGACAAGAAATTTATTTATGAGATTGAAGAAGGCGAAGTTCTTTTAGATAAAATGAATTTATATTATGTTGCTTTTACAAGAGCTATTGATCAACTTTATATTTCTTTTGAAGAATCTAATAATGAAAATAATATTTCTAATTTAATGATTTCTAATATCAAAAATCATTCTGATTTTAATTTTGAAACTAAAAGTCTGATTTTTTCTAAAAACAATGAGAAGCCCTCTATTAAACGATTGAAAGAGCAATCAATTAGCAAAAAATTAGATCTTCCAATAAGTTTTACTAATAGTTATTTAAATAGTTTTAAAGATAATTTGAAGTTTAAACCTTTAATTAATTTTGGTACTTTTTTCCATGATGTTATAAGTAAAATTTATACTGATTTTTCTACAGGTTATAAATATCTAGATTGTCAAACATACAACACATCTTTTGATTCTAATTTTATCCTTAAGTGTAAAGATTTGATTCAAAAAATTGAGAATAATAAATCTTTATCCTTTATATATCAATCCAATCAGCTTATTTATAATGAAAGAGAATTTTTGTCAAGTGACGGTGAAATATATAGATTAGATAGATTATTAATTCAGAATAATAAAGCAATTATAATTGATTATAAAACTTCTAAAGGTGATAATGATATTAATCAATTAACAAATTATTTAACTAATATTAATTTGTGTGAATTCGACAATGTTTCTGCATTTCTATTGTATGTTTCTAATAATGAATTATTGGAAGTTACTTTGAAATGATATCTGGATAATCTGTAATTATTCCATCAACACCTAAAGCAATTAACTTTTTATAATCTTTTAATTTATTAACTGTCCATGCATAAATTATTTGTTTATCCTTATGAATTACAGAAATTATTGATTTAGATATTAATTTATAATCTACTCCGAATCCATTCGGTTTAAAATCCAATAATTTAGTTTGAGATCTGAATTCTTTATTTTCTGAAAGAAATATATATTTTGAATCAGGCATTATTTTATGAAGTTCATTTAAAATTTTAATATTAAATGACATGAAGTATAGATTTTTAAATTCTTTACCTTTTTTAGATTCTTCATAAATTATTCTAGCATATGTTGAATAGTCTGGGTAATATTCATTGATCTTATTTGAGTCATATTTTATTTCAAAGAGTATATCTCCTTCATAACCTTTTAATACTTCGCTAAACTCTTTGAATGTTGGTTTTTGTTCCTTAACCTTTATTTGATTTGGAAATTCTTTGATGAATTTACTTCCGCAATCTACTTCTTGAATTTCTCTTATATTCATTTTAAATATATTTTCTTCTTTATTTAAAACATTTTTTATACAATATAGACTGTCTATATAAGGTTCATGAGAAATAACTAATTCTAGATTTTTATTTACAACTATATCTAGTTCTATACCATCAACATTTAATTCTATTGCTTTTTTAAATCCATTTAAAGTATTTTCAGGATATATTCCTCTACAACCTCTATGTCCAAATATTTTATATTGGTTTTGAGATAATGTTGTTGTGAAGTTTAAGAAAAATAAAAGTATTAATGCTTTATTAGCTTGAATCATCTAAACAAATTTAGCGTTCCACTAAATTGGTTTGATTCTACAGTAAGCGTGTAGAAATATGTACCTGAAGGTGATTCACTACCAGAACTATTTCTTCCATCCCATCTCAAGTCATATCCTGATGAAAAGTACTGAAGCTGTCCCCATCTATTATAGATATTTAGCTCTGAACATTCTTTAATTGCATCAGGCATAAAAATTTCAAAAACATCATTTTGTCCGTCATTATTTGGGGAAAACACATTTGGGTCAGTTATAGTAAAGTAATCATTAAATGAAAGTGCATTACCATTGTTATTTAAACTACTTATACATCCATTTGAATCATTTACAAATAATGTTCCAATATACTCAGAATTAAAATTGTAAATTTTAATAACTTCATCTTCGAATGCACTATCTGAATTATTAAATATCCAATAAAATTCTAGCTCTTGGTCTGAAGTATTTATGTACTCTACTTCAATACCTTTGCATCTTGGGGTTAATGTCGTGTCAAAAGTTGCTTCAATTGAAGGAACTTCAATTTTTACAGTGTCAATTACAACACATCTAGCTCCATCAATGAAATTAACTAAATAAGTTGTTGTTTGAGAAGGAGATAATATTGGATTTCCAATATTTGGATTTGAAACACCGTCTATAGGTAGCCAAAATACTGCACTTGGCGTATCTCCATATATATTTGCTTGATAAGAATCCCCTTCGCAAATCAGAGTATCATTAGAAGTATTTGCTAAAAATATTGAAATTTTCACAGTATCGGTATCTGTACATCCATTACTATCTGTTACTTGAACTACAAAACTTGTATCGTTGTCAATAAATGCAATTGGATTTGCTACATCTGGATGATTTAAATACAGGCTGTCATACCATAAGTAACTTACTCCACCAGAAGCTTGTAATAATATTGGAACATTTGCACAAGTATCAATATCGTCTCCGGCATTTGCTATTGCACTTGGTGAAATGTCAATAATTACAGTATCATAATTTATACATCCATAGAGGTCTGTAACTTTTAAAATATAATTAGTTATTGAGTTCGGACTTGCTATTGGATTACATATGTTTGAATCAGATAAACTTATTGAATTTATCCATTGACAATCAGTTCCTCCGCTTCCATTTAGTTGAATTGGAATTCCTGGACACGTAGATGAATCATTTCCAGCAAAGGCAATAGGGAGAGGTAAAACTTTGATTAGTATTGAGTCAGTATTTGAGCAGCCATTTAAATTAGTTCCAGTCATAAAATAATAAGATGTAGAATCTGGATAAATTGTAGGGTTTGCAATATTATTATTAGATATAAATTGGTTTGGAGACCAATTATAAACAGAATCCGCCCCTGAACCTAAAAGAACTAATGAATCTCCTGAGCACGATGTGTCCTGACCTAAAATATCTAAATTAGGTAAATCATTTATAAATACTGAAATTGAATCTAAATTAGTACAGCTATTACTATCTGTAAGTGCTAATATATATACTGTATCAATTAGAGAATAAATTATTGGATTTGATACTGTAATATTATTAATTAAATAATTAGGAGACCATAAATACGATTGGCCTTGAATGGAAGGGAAAGATATTTGAATACTGTCATTCAAACAATAAGATAAATCCTGACCTAAATTAACTATTGGCAGTGGCTTAATAAAGACTGTTGAAGAATCTTTTATCGAACATCCATTTGTGTCAAATATACTAACAGTGAAAACAGTTGAAACAATTGGGAATACTAAAGGGTTTTGTGAAGAAAAATTTGAAATAATTGTATCTCCATTCGAATTGGTAATTGGCGTCCAAGAATAAGAATTACCTCCAATTACGTCTAATAATATATTTTCTCCATCGCAAATTGAGGTGTCTTCAATAGTAGTATTTGCAATTATATCAGGAAAATAATTTATTAAAACAGAATCAATTCCTGAACAAGTATCATTAGTAGTTTCAACGGTATACCAAATAGGAGTTGTAATCTGAGCTGTTGGATTAGAACTAATAGAGTCACTTAAGTTTAAATAAGGTGTCCACATATATGATGAATTAATAGGAGCTGTTGGATTCCCTCCTAAAACTACATCTGAATTAAGACAAATTGTAACAGTATCACTTCCATTCCCAGCATCAGTGGGGACTATAGAGTTTACTTTCAACATTAAAGTATCATAACTAGTACAATTATTGGTGTCAATCACCTTAACTACGTAAGTTTCATCATCTGCAGGTCTAGCAAGTGGATTACTGATACTTGAACTGCCAATTAGAGTAGAATCGGGAAACCAATTGTATGTAACTCCACCATTTGCCTGAAGATTCAATGAAGTACCAGGACATAACCATAAATCTGGACCAGCAGCTGCAACTGGCAAATCATATAAACTAACTCTTACTGTATCTGAAGAAATACAAAAATTGTTATCAATTCCTCTTACTATGTAATCTGTTGAGACTAGAGGCCAAACTTGAATATTATTTCCAACTGAGGAAGAAATATTTAAATTGGGAATCCACTGGTAATCTACTGCGCCACTAACTGCTAAAGAAGCTGTATCTCCAAGACATACTGTTTGATCATCTCCTGCATCTATAACTGGCAAGCTATTGACGCTGATATTAAATTCAGCGGTGTCTGAGCAAGAATTATCCCCAGTAACAACTACATCATATACACTAGATGTAGATGGCCAAACTTTAGGATTAAAAATATTTATGTTACTTATTGAATCAGTATTAAGCCAAGTGTAAGAAACACCACCAGTTGCAAATATTGTAATTGTATCCCCTAAACATATTGATGAATTATTTGAAGTTGTTACAATTGGAGATTTTTTAATGCTTATTTCTACAGTATCTGAATTAGAGCAATTATTTAAGTCTGTTCCCGTTACAATATATTGAGTTAAAACAGATGGAAAAACAAATGGATCATTTAAAGTATTGTTAGAAATATTATTGTTTGGAGACCATATATAATTTAGTGCTCCAGATGCAGAAATTTGAACTGAATCTCCAATACACAACGAATCATCTTGACTAGCGTCTATAATTGGCAAATTAATTACGTTTACAGTTAAAGTATCTTTATTACTGCAATTACTAATATTGTTAATACCTGTTACTATATAATCTTGTGTTGAAACAACTAAAAATGGGGAATTATCTGAAATACCATTATTCCAAGAATAAGAGGATGCATTTCCAGATACATTTACTGAAGTTGAATCATTGAAGCATATATTTTGATCACTTCCTGCGTCTACTATTGGTTTAGGATTTACATTTATTAAAATTTCAGCTGTATCAAGACAAGTATTTGGACCATAAGCCGAAACTTTAATTGTTGTAGTTGCTATTGGCCAAACAAGTGGATTACTAATGTTTACATCTGATATATTATTAGAATTAAACCATGAAAAATTAGTTGCTCCAAAAACCTCTATTTCAATAGTATCTCCTTCGCATATTAATGTATCATTTGTAATTGTAAGTACGGGTAGGGGATTAACATCAATATTAATTGTGTCAGTTTTTTCACATCCATTATTTAAACTTCCGGTAAGAATATATGTGATTGAACTATTTGGACTAGCAAATGGATCAGAAACGTTAGGATCACTTAACGAAGTAGATGGAGACCAAGA
>ENA-ORDA01000529-ORDA01000529.1-marine-metagenome-genome-assembly--contig:-NODE-529-length-37813-cov-5.120098_pt1 | contig 37813 bp, 19 predicted proteins | sample MGYA00237778_ERZ508506 | MGnify/ENA primary metagenome ERZ508506 (study PRJEB26177, sample SAMN06267891) | marine metagenome | isolation source: Monterey Bay, California, USA | place: Pacific... | reverse complement strand
TTGCATCAGTTGCCACGGTGAGAAAAAACAAAAAGGGAAACTTCGTTTTGACCAGCTGGATTTTGCCATCTCGGACAAGGACGAAGCTCTCCACTATCAGGATATTCTTGATGTCCTCAATAGTGGGGAAATGCCTCCTGAAGAGGAGGAGCCGCCGCCAAAAGCTGAGTTGGAAGTCATCATGGCTGAGCTCACCGAAGGTTTGTTCGAAGCCCGCAAGCGACTCGCTTCAACCGGCGGCAAAGTGGAAATGAGACGCCTCAACCGTCGCGAATACGCCGCCACCATTCGGCACCTTTTTGGCTTCGAACCATCGGCGTCCCGACTCCCACCTGATGATGAAATCGAGAACTTCGACACTGTTGGACGACGACAACATTTCACCACTGAACACCTTGACTACTACTACGAACTCGCGCAGGAAATTCTCGAAGTTGGATTCAAGTGGTCGGGAAGACGGGAACCTTCGAAGGTCGTCACCCAGCAACCAGAGAGTTTTTGGACCAAGCGATACCGCAAGGATCTCGAAAGTTGGAAAGGAGGCACAGGCAAAGTCGTTCGGCTTTCCAAAATTCGCAGGGAATATCTCGCACTCCCGAAGGCCGAGACGGGAGTCTATCTCAGTGAGGCCTTGCGAACCCTCAGCTACGGACGCGTGGTCGATCCGCGAGGAAGCTACCGAATCCGCATCAAAGCTGGCATTGAAGGAGCAGTGCAGCCGTTTCGTCGATTTGTTCGGGTCCATCAGGGAACTGAGGAAGTCGCCGGAGTTTTCCGTATCGATGGCACCACGGACAAACCGTCGGAGAGCGTTGTTGAACTCCGTCCCGCCTCCCTCAAGGGAAAGCTCGCCGGCTACGTCGCTGAAGATCGCTCCGGAGCCTGGCTCTCCCACTATCTTAAGTCTCTGCAGCACTACCATGGAGTCGAGCCCGAAAAGGAAGGCTTGATCTGGATCGATTCAATCGCGGTGGAGGGTCCATTCTATCCTGAGAAACGCAGCTTCTTTGAATCCCTGCTTTATCCAGAGCGACCGATCGAAGGGGAACAATCAACTCTGTCATGGAATGATGACAATGCCCGAGAACTGATCGAACGCTTTACCACCGAGGCCTTTCGTCGCCGATCTCCGGAGCCCCAGTATATCGACGGACTCGTTGCCTACTTTGAGAAACAACGAAGCAAGAAACTGCCTTACGAAAAAGCGATGGTGAACACCCTGGCGGTGGTTCTCTCCTCACCGGGATTCGTTTTTCTCAACGAACAGGCAAACGAGGATCCGGATTCGCGAATCTTATCTCCGCGCGACATCGCCATCCGCCTTTCCTATTTCCTGACCAGTGGTCCTCCTGACGATCAATTCTACCAAGCTGTCGAAAAGGGCGCGGCTTCGAACAAAGAGACCTATCAAGCAGGCATCGACAATGTTCTGAACAAAAACAGTCGGCGTTTTTCCGAAGGCTTCGGGAGCCAGTGGGCGGATTTCGTAAGACTCAACTCGATCTCTGTCTCAAAGGAGTTTCCGACTTACAACGCCGGTATGCGTCATTCCATCAAACAGGAAGTGATCGCCTATTTTCAAACCATGGTGAAGGAAAACCTCCCTGTCTCCAGGCTGATTAAATCGGACTTCGTGACCGTGAATGCCCAGCTTGCCACGCTCTACGGCATCCCGGGTGTCATCACTAATGAGTTTGTCAAAGTAAAGCTCCCGGCGGATTCCCCGCGCGGCGGCTACCTCTCTCAAGCCGCTTTCCTCGCCGCCGGCTCCAATGGAGAACGCACCTCACCAACTATTCGCGGAATGATTCTGATGAACCGCTTCCTCAATGACATGCCTCCACCTCCACCGCCCAATGTCCCGGAGCTCGGTTCGGGTGTCGATGGCCCTCTTACGAATCGTCAACTCGTGGAACTCCACCAATCAAGGGTGCAGTGCTCTTCCTGTCACCGCAAAATGGACGCCATCGGTCTTGCCTTGGAAAATTTCGACCTCATTGGACGCTGGCGTGAGGTCGAAAAAACGAGCTCCCGGACGAAAGAGGACATCGTCATCAATGGCTCATTACCGGGAGGAAAGCCCTTCACCAACTTCAAAGAATTCCAAGCCACTCTCCTCGCACATGAAGAAGACCTTGCCCGCAATATGCTGGAGTCTCTCCTTGTGTATGCCCTCGGCCGGGACATCGAATTTACCGATGCTAATCATCTCGATGAGATGATGAACAAACTCCGCCCAAATGGCTTCCGGATGAGGGATATGATAATCGCCGTCGCCGAAAGCCCTCTCTTTTTTAACAACTAAATTATCTCAGGACATCATGTCAGACATCATCACCAATCCCCACTCGCGCCGCTCGTTCCTCCGCCAAGGAGCCTACTGCCTCGCACTTCCTTTCCTCAACTCAGTCGCCCACGCCGCCCCTAAGACGGCCGCACTCAAACGGCTGATATTCCTCGGCGGCGGTTACGGATTCACCGACTCAGGGCGCGAGGGAGGGAAAAGTTTCTTTCCCAGCAAAGCGGGACGATTTTCCGCCATTGGCCTCACCGAGGGACTCAAAGCTCTGGAGCGACACCAGGATGATTTCACCATCGTCTCCAATCTCACCAACCTCGGCGTGAGAAATCCGCACGGCGGCAGCGGAGGTTATCTGAATTGCGGTAGCTTCCGGGAACACGAAGACGGGGTCTCTTGTGATCAACTCGCCGCGCGAACCATTGGCAAGGAAAACCGCTTTGCATCGCTCGTCCTTACCGCCCGCGAACCGATCCCCGGACAGGGATCTGGACATGGAACTGGCTATTCTCTATCCGCCGACAACCGGGGCCGCTCCATTCCCGGAATCCCCACGCCACTCCGACTCTACCGCACCCTCTTTGCGCAAAAAGGTGACTCGCCCGAACAACTCCTCGAGCGGCTCGACAATAAACAGAGTATCCTCGATCTCGTTCGCGTTGATGGCGGCAGCGTCAAACGCACCCTCTCCAAGGAAGACCAAATCAAACTCGACGAATACTTCACCAGTGTCCGCGATATCGAACTCGGTCTCGAACGGCAGGAGAAATGGGCCAATGTCCCCAAATCGAAAGCTCCCTTCGACACGCCCCCGGCTGAGCTGAGCGGTGAAAAAGAAATTCGCCTCATGCTGGACATGCTCATCCTGGCTCTTCAAAGCGACATGACCCGTGTCGCCAGCTACCGTCTTCCGGTCTGTTCGTTGATCAACAGTCTCGATATCTCCCTCAGCCCGCACACCCTAAGTCATTATGGATTCTCAGACGATCGTCGGGCCGCCTCGGAAAAGCGCGACCATAAACTCATGGAACTCTTTGCCTGGTTCATTGATCGACTGAAAGAGACCAAAGACCTCGATGATCGCCGACTCTATGACACCTGCATCGTCAGCTACGGCAGCAACCTCCGTGCCGGTCACGGGCTTCAGAGCCTACCCGCCCTCCTCACCGGCGGTGGTGCAGATCGCATCAAGCATGGTCGCCACATCATCCTTCCAAAAGAAGACACCTCTCTCGCCAACTACTGGCTCACCATCCTCCAGCAGTGCGGCGTGAACACCCAAAAGTTTCACTACAGCGATGGCGAAGTTTCTGAGCTTCTGGTATAAACGTGATTCCCAAAGGCTGGGAAAAGAAAGAAGTAGCTCCCGCCCCGGGTATCCAACATCTTCTTTCGTCCTATGAAACACAGCATCATCTGGACTGCTAGGAAATTGCTTTTGGCGGAAGGGCTTTGAAGCCGCCTTTGGACCGGATCGGATGGGGGAGAAAGGGGGTTGCGGGGGAAAGAGGGGCTGAGATGGTGGTTTGGTTTGGCGATTGTGGGGATTTCGGCAGGAAGAGCCCCTGATCCATGCCAGATTTTACTGGAACCGGGAAATTTTAGCACGGTTTTCATGGCACGAGAGCGTAGATTCCCAGTCCGCCTTGCCAAGGTCTTTTCTGGCAGCGGTTTTTTTAGGTCGCCAAGCTTCTTGCCTGTCAGCTGTCGTCGAGGACGAGAGTCCGGCCGTCGCCAAGAGAGATCTCTTTGGGCTGCCAGGTGGGGCTTTGGTCGAAGCATTCAGGCTCTGTGCCGGTAGGGTCCCTTTCCTGATTGAACCAATTGAGGTCCGGATCGTCATCGGGGATCCACTCCTTGATCGCCTGCCACGGGGGCTCGATGGGCTCCACGGTGTCGATGTCGAAAGGCGGTGGTGGCGGGCGGGAAAGCTGTATGACTCCTTCCCAGAGACCTTGGAGGCGGAGGGAAAATTCGATTTGTTCAGGTTGGCGGAAGGTGCGGACCGGCTTCATGGTGCCCGGGCAGAAGGGACACTGGACGGGATCACCACCCCAAACCTTGAGGATGAGATCGCGCCAGAGGGGGCGCATGTTGCGAGCCCGACACTTGGGCGGTGCGGGGATGAGAAGGATCTGGGCGGGCGGTGGTTTTTCGATTGGAGTCTCAGGTTGGGATGGCGGGATGATGCGGTCGGGAATGGGGGAGGTTTGGCCGCGCGATTTGTTGGAGTAGAGGCCGTAGTAGCGAACGGTTTGCTGGCCTTTGGGCGGGAGATGAAGAAGGGCAGCGGCAATGAAGTCGGGTGCTTTGAAGACCTCGAAGTTGCGCTTGGTGGTGTGGTGGCGTTTGGAGCGGTAGATGACGGTTTTGGTGGTGGCGTTCCAAGTGATTTTTTGGAGGGAGAAAGGATGGCGGAGGAGATACTCGGCGAGGCGTTTGCGACCAGCGGCGTCGTGGGCGGGGACGAATTCTTTGCCGCCGTGGTGTATGTTGAAGCCGGAGTGTTTCCAGGCGAGGAGGTTGGCGAGTTTGGAGGGACTGATGAGTTTGACGTCGCGGAGGGCGTGGAGGAAGCGGTGGCGGAAGAGTTCGATGGTGGGAGCGAGATCTTCGGTGGGCATGCAGTGGAAGCGGCCGTCGGGGGTAAAGAGTCCGTCGGCGGCAAGGATGTGAAGATGAGGGTGGAAAATGAGGTAGTCACCAAAGGTGTGGAGGGCGGCGATGGCTCCGATGCGGCCTTGAGGGAGGTCGAGTCGGGTGCGGAAGGCGTCTTGGAGGGTGTCGACGGCGGTATGAAAGAGAATGGTGAGGAGCTTGCGGCGTTTGCGGAAGACGCCGCGCAGGACACGGGGGATGGTGAAGACGAACTGGCGGTGGGGGACTTCGTGACAGACGGAGGTGGCGATCCAGTCACTGGTGGAGCGGACGCGGCGCTGGTGGCAGGAGGGGCAGAAGTGGCGGCACTTGCAGGTGAAGGCGAGGAGGCGTTCGTGGCCGCAATCCGGGCATTGGAGCCGGGTGAAGCCGGAGGCGAGGTCACCGCAGCGGAGAAAGGATTGGATGGTGCTGATGGCGGAGGATGGAAGCGGGCCGAGGGATTTGCGGTGTTTCGTTTTGTAGTCTGCGAGGAAGTCATCCCAGCCATGGTTGACGAGTTGCCAGAGGGGAGAGGCACGGGGACGGCGGGGCTGATAGACGGAAGACACAAAAAGTGTTCATATGAACAATGCTTGTGCGAGGCAAGATCGGGAGGGATGAATCGGATATTGAAAATGTTAGGAAGGGCGAAGGATTGGCGCGATCGATGCCCGCTTGGTGAGCCAGGAACCAAGATCCTCGCTACGCTAAAATCATTTGCCCTTGGTGGGAAAGGCAACGGATTGGACGGGCGGAGTGGGTGGAGCAATGGAGGGGCTTACCGGCCTCATCGTTGAGAACAAATGAGTGTTAGAAATCTCGTAATGGGCAGGGCTGGGGAGAATATAATTTCCTGAGAGAAGGGGGGCTATTCTGCGGTAGTATCGTTTCATGCGATTTTTCCTGATGGCGCTTATGCTTACGGCCCCGCTCATGGGCTTCGAAGATAAGGTGCGTCCGATCCTGGAGAATTCCTGCCTCAAGTGTCACGGGGGCGAGAAGGTGAAGGGGAAGGTCGATTTTTCCAAGATCCTGACAGAGAAGGATGCTGATGCGAATTTCGAGCTTTGGGAGACAGTCGTCGAGGTCATTGAAGCGGGGGAGATGCCGCCGGAGGATGAAACGCCTTTGAGCGAGGAGGATCAAAAGACAATCGTCAACTGGTATCAGGAACGCTCGCAAGCGAGCATCGAGGCGAAGGCGACCGTCTTCAAGCCGCGTCGTCTTTCCGGGCCGGAGTATCGCAATACCCTGCGGTCGCTTTTTGGATTTGATCTCGAAGTTGCGGTGGTCGAGGCCGAACAGACGGTGGTGAGCGATTCCTCGCTGGTGCTCAAACTGCTTCCCACTGATCCGCCCGGTGCCAGCGGGTTTATCAATGACACAAATGCGGCACGGCTCTCGCCGAATCTCTGGGACCAGTATCTTCATCTGGGCAATGCGGCTCTTGAAAAGCTTTTTTCAAAAAGTGGCCGGGCGCAACTCAGTGAGTTGATGGGCGCTTCATTGTCCGATGAATGGCAGTCGGATGATCTTTCGCCTGAACAAGCCGAGCGTCTTATTCGGACCTTTGCGCCTCGTGCCTTGCGTCGTCCGCTTACGGAGGAACAACTCTCAAAAATGCTCGCGGGAATTGCGGGCAAGAAAGGTGCGGAGCTTCTTGCTGCGACCAAGTTTGAACTCAAAGCCATTCTGATGTCGCCGGCCTTTATTTATCGGGGGCTTCTGATGAAAGGGGAAGCGGGTAAGCAGCAGGCCGTGGATTCCTTCGAACTCGCGGAGCGGCTTTCGTATTTCTTATGGGAAGATCGGCCCGATGAGGAACTCACACGTTTGGCGTCTGATGGTTCACTCGGTGAGGAGAAAGTTCTCAATGAACAAGTTGTCAGAATGCTGGCTTCTCCGAAGGCCCGGAGTTTGGCAGAGAGCTTCGGTGCCCAGTGGCTGGGGATTGATAGTCTCGATGAATTGGTGGGCAAAGATCCCATCCGCCATCACGCTCTGAAGACCCAGGCGGTTGATTTTTTGAACTACCTCTTCACCGACAATCGACCGGTCATGGAGTTGATCGACTCCAAGGTGACCTTCGTGAATCAAGGGACTTCCGGATTTTATGGCAAGGACCGCCAGCGGATGAAGCGTTACACTAAGGCGAAGGGTATCGAGCGTCAGCGCACCCCAAACCAGAAACTCGAACTGGTGCATGCCGAAGGTCGGGGGGGACTTCTAACCATGCCTGGCATCCTGACGATGAACCAGGGACCAATCCAACGAGGCACCTGGATGCTACGGCGGATCATGGGCGTGGAAGTTGGAGAGCCGCCTGCGGATACGCCGCCGATCAAAGGAAGCCCACGTGGTGAAAACCTGAGCTTTCGAGAGCGCTTTGAAGCTCATCGGAGCAATCCCAGCTGTGCTCGTTGTCATGTAAAAATCGATCCGCTGGGATTCGCTTTGGAAGCCTATGACAAGAATGGACAATTCCTTCATTCATCGGAACGTCTGAAGGGAAAGCCGTCGACAATCGATAGTTCCGGAAAGCTGCCGAGCGGAGAGACCTTTAAGAATTTCGCCGAGCTCAAATCGATCCTGTTGACCAGTCAGCAGGAAGTCATTGTGCGTAATATTGTTGAGCAAACCCTGTCCTATGCGCTGTGTCGAAAGCTGATCAGAAGTGATCAGGCGGTCGTTAATGCTATCACGAAAAACCTTTGTGAGAACAAAGGAACCTGGCTTAGCCTGTTCCAGCAGGTCGCAAACAGCGTGCCATTCCAGGAGACCATGATTGAAGCCACCAGTAAGGACGATGAGTAAGAGCGGTCATTTGATAGTTAGTTATCCTTGCCGGGCTTTTAAGGCAGCGGGCTTTGGAGTGTTGGGCCTGCTTGCAGCGAATGCTGATGAGTCAACGATTGATCTGAACCCGAGCGAGTTGCACGACCGGGCCTTGAAGGTGATGAAGACCCGCTGTGTTTCCTGTCATGGGCCGGAGAAACAGAAGGGGGATATTCGGCTCGATAAATTGGAAACAATTGACCCGGTTGATTTGCAGGAGCTGTATGCGCTGGCCAGCGAGGCGGTTCATTTTGAAGACATGCCTCCGGAGAAGGCCGAGCAACCCAGCGAAGCTGAACGGAAGGTCCTGGTGCAGTGGTTGGACAGCCAGTTGACGGGCGATGCGGCCAAGGCGCTCGCCGAAAAGCTTCAGCGCTTTGAGTTTGGCAATGTCGTCAAGCACGAGGAGCTTTTTTCCGGTAAGCATGCCGATCTCCCGGCTTACACCCACGACCGTCGCTGGATGATCAGTGAGTATATTTTCAGCGAGAAGACGAATCGTCTTTTGGATTACAAGCCGATCCGGAAAATCTACGGAGACACGCACAATGTCCGAGGTGACAGCGGGATCCACTGGAGTCCGAAGACCGAGCACGGCAACAAGTTCCGCCGCACCATCACCAATCCCTTCCTTCTGCCCGAGAAGGTCGGCGTGCGCTACTACGGCAAGGAGGGGCTTACGACTGGACACCTTTTGACGATGGTGGGCAACGCCAAGCGGATCGCCGGGCACATGTCGTCCGCGTCGGTGATGAAGTCGCAGTATCCGGCAATGTATGCCTTGATGGAAGTAGAATTGCGGCACCGGGAAACATTGCGGTCACGCGAAGACTTCCTGTCCGCCGAGGGTTCTATGGATCACCTTTTACAGGAGATTTATGGCGACAAGCACGAGGCGCTGTTGCCCAGGATTGAGCGTGCTGACATCCCTTTCCCAGGGATGCGGAAAAGGAAGTTTCCCGGGGAAAAAACCTATCGCATTCAACGCTCCGAGTTCCTCAACAGCCAGGACAAGCAGGACGTCGAGGCGGTCTTCCGAAGCATGGCGACTTATAAAAAGACCCCAGACAAAGTCACCGAGGATCCGTCCAAAGAGATGAAGGATGACAAGGGCTCGCCTTGGACGCCTTATCTCGAGGAGCAGCGTTCAGACTACGAGAAGATCATTCTGCAAGCCGAAGGCGGCTGGGTCAGGCAAGGCATCTCCGCCAATCGCATTCAGAACCGGATCACCATGATGAAGGTGTTCTGGGATCACTGGGACATGGAGTTAATTTATCGCGAAGCGAGGAAACGTAGTCCGGCGCCGGCATACAAGCCTTTGAACGATGAGGAGATGCGAGTGATCGCGGCGACAATCAAGAAGCATCGCAAGAAGGGTGACAGCTACCAGGCGATCATTGAAAAGTGTGTGTCCGATTGGACTGCGTCCTTCAAGGAGGAGCGTGAGTCGGCCGCGGGTGCGGATGACGGCGGGATCAGGGCCTTGATCGATGAGTTGTATGCCCGGATTTTGGAGCGTCCGCCGAGTGAATCGGAGCGGGCCGAGAACGGGGAATTGCTCAAACTGTTCATGGCCAAGATCGGGCGGCAGCAGGCCATGGCCAAGCTGATCGAGTCCTTGATCTTGAATACCGAGTTTGCCTACCGCCACGAATTTGGCGCGGGTGCCGCGGATGAACATGGTCGGCGAATGATGTCGCCGAGGGATGCGAGTTACGCCCTCGCCTACGCGTTGACCGATTCCAGTCCTGATGAGGAACTGGCGAAAGCGGTTCAGGATGGACGCCTCAAGACCCGCGAGGACTACGAACGTGAAATCCGCCGGATGCTCAAGCGCCGCGACCGATGGACGATCATCGATGAAGGGGTACAGGCGGCCAACCTCAACTCCAGTGTGACGAACCAACCGATCCGGAAGTTGCGGTTCTTCCGTGACTTCTTCGGCTATTCTAAGGCCCTCAAGGTCTTCAAGGACGATAGCCGCTTTGGAGCCGGTCGCCATGAACAGGCCGTCAGCAGACTGATCGAAGAGGCGGACATGCTGGTTGAACATCTTCTCGAGAAGGACGAGCGGGTGTTTGAAGAATTGTTGACTACCGATAAGTTCTACATTTTTCACAACGGCGACAACGAGTCGATGACGGCCGCATCGGAATCGCTGAAAAGTATCTACGAAAAATTCAAAGACGCAGACTGGCAGGAATGGAAGCCGGAAGACGTCGCCCCGCACGAGGCTTTCCTGAGAGAACACTGGGAATTCCAGCGTGAGAAGAAAGGGGATCACCCCAAGATTCTCCGCAAGCTGCAAAAGATGATGAGCGGGCTCGAGTTGCACTTTAGCAATGGTCAGTCCGGTGCTTTGCCTTATATGAAAAACGGGATGGGCTTCTGGCACGGCGGCCCGGTGCTCGGCCGGTCCGGACAGCAGATGCGCGGCGAACAGGTCACGACCTACTGGAATCTCGACTGGCGGTCGTGGGACTACCCGAGCCACCAGCCCGCGAAGATTCCCAACCGCAAAGGGATCCTGACCCATCCGGCCTGGCTCATTGCTCATTCCCAAAACCTCGAGACCGACCCGATCCACCGGGGTAAATGGATCCGGGAAAAGCTCCTGGCCGGCACCATTCCCGACGTTCCGATCACGGTCGATGCCGTGATTCATCCGAACAAGGAAAAGACCCTCCGCCAGCGCATGGAGGTTCGCACTGGCGATACCTACTGCTGGCGCTGCCACCAGAAAATGGATCCGCTGGGTTTCCCCTTTGAAAACTACGATGATTTCGGACGTTTCCGTCTTCAGGAAAACCTCGAGCATCCCGACAATCTGATCAAAAAAGCCGATCGCAAGATACTCAATAAGTTTGGTGCTTCGCTGGCGGAGTATAAGACCCTGCCGGTCGATGCGCGCGGCGTGTTGAAGGGAACGGGTGACAAGAAGCTAGATGGCGACGTCAAGGATGCCTTTGACCTGATCGACCGCCTCGCGAATTCCGACAAAGTCCGCCAGTCGATCATTCGTCATGCCTTCCGTTATTTCCTCGGTCGCAACGAGACTCTAGCCGATTCCAAGGCTCTGATCGACGCTGACAAAGCCTATCTGGACAGCAATGGTAGCTTCGATGCCGTAGTCATTTCCCTCCTGACCTCCGATTCCTTCATTTACCGTAAACCCAAAGAAAAAGATGGCCCTCAATAGACGCGAATTTTTCAAGACGACCGCGCTCGGCACCACCGGCCTGGCGCTGACCCCGTCGTTTAACCAATTGCTCGCGGCTCCAGCCGATGGCGTGGCCAGTGCTCCGCATCGCTTTGTCTTTGTGCGCAAATCGAATGGCAATCTGACCAATCAATTTGGGCTGCCTTCGTTTTCTGCGGAGGAACTCAAGAAGCACAAAGAGAAGGAGGCCTTTGAAGTGGGCCTCGACAAGCACGAGCTGCCCGGCTGGCTCAATGCCTTGGATGGCCACAAGGAGAACATGACCATCCTGCATGGAATCTCGATGTCAGTGAGCGGGGGAGGGCATTACTCCTACTCCGGCTGCATGGGGGCCTACAAAGCTGGACGCAATATCCTCAGCAACATCAAGAGGGCCACGATCGACTTTGAATTGGCGAAGTTGTTTCCCTCGCCCTTTGGGCACATTGAAATGTCGCTGGCGGTGCCTCACGGACGCGACCACCGGACGGGAATTGTCTCCGGTTATTCCGCGCCTGCTCCCAAGCAGCGCAACTACTGCTACGCCGATCCCATGACGGCCTATAACGAGTTGTTTAAGTCGGTCACCAACACCGACGAAGTGGCTTCCGACAACGCGCTGTTGAGCTACCTCCACGGCCAGGAATCCCAAAGGCTGAATGGGCTTGATGGTGACGAGCGGCTGAAGATCAGCGATCAGGTTGACTCGCTCCAATCGATCCGCGACCGCAATACCAAAGTCGCTGCCTTGGGTGATGTCATCACGGAGCACTTACCTGAAATCGACCCCATTCACGCGAACGGTGGTTCGGATGCGACCCTGCCGCAAAAGCAGGCTGCCTATACCGATATTATCGTGTCCGCGCTCGCTTCCGGTCTGACGAACGTGGTGACTTACACCATCGATGACTTGGGAACAGACATCACGTCACTTCCCGAGAATGATGAGAAGACCAATATCCACGCGGTCGGTCACGGACAGGGTGGTCGTTCGGCGTTTATTCGTGACGTCATCAAGACGCATCACATGAAGCAGGTGAAAACCTTGGTCACCAAGCTAAAGGCCATTCCCGAAGGAAGAGGCACGATGTTCGACAACACCACAATCATTTACATGCCTGAGACCGGATCCGGCCACCATGGTCCGGACACCGAGGCGCCCATGGTGATCATGAGCGGAAAGAATTCCAAACTCGATATTGCTGGTCGTTACATCCGTCTGCCCTTCCATGGCACCGAAGGCCACAAGACCCTGAGTAACTGGTATACCACCTTGCTCAACACTTACGGCAACCCGATCAAGCATTACGGAGATCTCGACCTCACCATGCAGCGCAATCGCCTCTCGCAAGAGGGCGCGATTGATCAGCTCATGCTATAACCAGCCTTCCTTTTTGGGAAAGAATCATTATAGGTAGAGATAAGAACGATGAGTAAGAGTTGGAACATCGAGCGCCGGACCTTTTTGCGGGGAGCCGCTGGTGCCTTGGTGCCACTGCCATTTCTCAACTTGATGGAAAACAGCGCTAAGGCGGCTACGACCAATCTGGCGGGCGAGTCGAAGCCACCGGTTCGTTTCGTCACTCTCTTCAAACCGAATGGCGTCCATCCTCCTTCGTGGAATATCGAAGGAGGAAAGGAGAATGACTTTCGCATGTCACCGCTGATGGCACCCTTCTCGAAACACAAGGACGACTTGCTCATTCTCGATAACATGGGGGACTTCGGCTTCTCATCACACAGTAATTCGACCCGACGCTTCCTTGCCGGACATCACAAGAACAAAAAATCGGCTTCGGTCGATCAGCTCATCGCAGATCGGATCAGCGGCGACACGGCGCATCGTTCACTCGAGCTTACGACCGAGGGACTTTTTACAAACCAGATCGATTGCAGTTATATTTCCTATAACGAGAAAGGGAATCGCATTCCGCGTGAGAGTGATCCCCAGTTGGTCTTTGATCGCCTATTTCGGAATCCGATGCGCGATGTTAATCAGCGGGATGAAATCTCTAGCCTTCTTGATCGCGTGCGCGATGATGCCAAGTCTCTCCAGCGGAAAGCGGGGCGCGAGGACCAAGAAACTTTGGAGGAATATTTCACGGTGGTCCGCGAAACGGAACAACGGCTTGAAAAGATGACGCCCGTGAGTGGGCCGAACGGAGTTGACTTCTCAAGTCTCAAACGCCCCGAGGGTGCCGCAGATCTTAACGAACAAGTCGAAGCGATGCTCGACGTCATGGCGATGGCGCTGTGGACCGACTCGACTCGTTGTATCAGCTACATGCTTGGCAACAGTAATAGCCGCATGATTTTTGATTTCCTTGGGATTCGGAAGCAGCACCACTATCTCTCACACTTCTTCCGTAATTTTAGCCGGGAAAATATCGATGCTCTTCTCAAGATCAGCCTCTGGCATATGGAAAAATTTGATTACCTCCTGACCAAGTTAAAATCTTATAAGGATCAAAGTGGATCATTGCTCGATCACAGTGTTGTTCTCTTTGGATCTGGGATGGGTCACAGTGACAATCACACGGCCCAGCGAATTCCCATCGTGCTTGCTGGAAAGGGAGGAGGAAAGCTCAAGACTGGACGTTACCTCCGCTATTCCAAGAATCAGGAGCTTGGGCGACTTCATCTTTCTTTACTGCAAAAGTTCGGAGTCAATTCGGATTCTTTTGCGAATTCCTCGACCCCACTGCCGGGTCTTGATGGCGGCGAGTTTGATGAATATCAGGAACGGCCTTTCCAGAGCTGGGTAAAAACTGGGAAAGGCACAATTACGATCCAAGGGCGTCTACGGATGTCTGATAATCTTGATGAAGCGAAGGTTTTCTACATTGATGTTTCTGGTAAGTCACCCGTTCGGATTGAGGTCAGTTTTGGTGATTTTCATGGGTTTAATCTGGCTTACCATGTCGGGACTCCGATCATTTTGACGGGAACTACAAGCGAGCGCAACGGACGAGTCGTCTTAACTAAAGTGACGGATCTAAAATCAGTCTTCGGTAAGAGCAAACCAGGTAAAGCGAACGGTTAGATGAATTTACTCTTGCTCAGTGATAGATAGTCGCGCTAAGCCTCACTGCGCTTATGATATTAACTTTGAGCCGGCGGGCCGTGACCGCATGGTTATTCTTCTTTCTCTTTCATGCGATTGCTGTCGGGCAGCTCAGCATCACTGAATTTGTAGCTGATAATGATGGATCGTATTTGGATAGCGATGGGGAGGCGTCGGATTGGATTGAGTTAAGCAATTCTGGAGCAAGTGCGGTTTCAACAGATGGCTTGTATTTAACGGACAATGCTTCTGACCTCACCCAATGGATGTTACCTGATGTGACGATTCCGGCGGGAGGATATCTTGTGATTTTTGCGTCGGGTAAGGACCGAAAAGATCCGCAGGGAGACCTTCATACCAATTTCTCGCTCTCTGCCGGTGGTGAGTATCTCGCGTTGATTGGCACTGATGGCATTACGCCTTTAAGCCAATTTACTCCGGAATTTCCAAAACAGTTTTTTGGGGTGGCTTATGGAACGGGCACAAATTCGGTCACTGAATCGAAGACCTTGGTTCCTTGGCCTGCGACGGGAACTTGGACGGTCCCTCCAGCTGACATTGAAGATTCGTGGCGCTTAATTGGGTTTGATGATTCTGGGTGGAACTCTGCCCAAACTGGGATCGGGTATGGTTACAGTTTTCCAAATTTCATTGGTGCGGGAGGGGATACAATTTCGGAAATGCGTGGGATCGCGGGAAGTGCTTATCTCCGAATCCCTTTCGACGTTGATAACCCTGCCGAGGTGGTGGAGATGACTTTGGAGTTGTTTTATGAGGATGGTTTTGCGGCGTATCTTAACGGCGAACTTGTCGCTTCTGCGAATCTGCCGGATCCTTTGGCGTTCGATTCGATCTCGACTCAGCGCCGAGAAATCCGCGACGGAGACGCGATGGAAATCTTCCCTCTCGACTTCGCGGGAAAGCTTAGGAGTGGTGAGAATATCTTGGCCTTTCAGATGCTCAACGATAGCACAGGTAGCTCGGATGTTTTATTGATCCCTAAATTAACAGCGGAGACTCGTGATCTTTCCGGTGGAGTGATTGGAGGTTATCTGGTTGCCTCTACTCCTGGAGCTCCAAATGCCGGGATTGAATCTTCAGACTACGTTCGCGATACTACCTTCGATGTCGATCGTGGATTTTTCGAAGCTCCTTTCGACGTGACTATTGAAAGCGCAACTCCTGGAGCTACAATTGTCTACACCACTGATGGTAGTAGCCCGACCTTGCTTAATGGGACACAGGTGACCTCTGCCAATGAGACCTCGCCTCCTTCGGCATCGGTTGAGGTTACTACGAGTACAGTGCTCCGAGCATCGGCATTCAAAGCGGGATTTCGAGCATCGAATGTTGATACCCAAACTTACCTGTTTCTTGATGATGTTCTGAATCAACCGGCAAAGCCACCGGGCTATCCCCTGCCTTGGAGGTCACGAAATGGAAGCACGATCCCTGGTGATTTTCAGATGGACCCCGATGTTGTTGGATCTGTATACACACGAGAAGAGCTTAAGGAATCTCTGCGAGATCTCCCGACAATTTCAATCGTGACTGATGTTGCGAATTTGTTTGACCAACAAACTGGCATTCAAGTCAATCCGCAGGATGCGGGCTCAGCATCTGAGCGGCGCGTCTCGGTGGAAATGATCGATTTTGCTGACGGTTCACCTATCCAGGTGGATGCTGGAATGCGGATGAATGGCAATGCTTCCCGCAATCCTAATCGTGGGAAACATAACTTTCGCCTCGCTTTTCGTAATGAATATGGAGCTGGAAAATTACGTTTCCCACTCTTTGGTTCCAACGCTCCGACCGAGACTTTCAACCAGATTATTTTGCGAGGGGGCAATGGAAATTCTTGGGTGCACCCGACGGCAGCAGTGCGTCAATTTGGGATGTATATTCGCGACCAGTGGTTTCGCGATGCCCGTTTTGCGATGGGTTATCCCGAAGCTCTTCAAAATGAAGTTCATGTCTATTTCAACGGACTCTACTTCGGGATGCATCACCTTTTTGAACGGATCGAGGAGGAATGGACCGCTGAGCGTTTCGGAGGGGAAGAGGATGATTGGGAGGGCTTCCGAATCGTTGGAGGAAATCGGATCGAAGTGATCAAGGGAACTCCGGCAGAGGTAAATTCGCAAATGCTCACTAGTTGGCGGGCGGTGCTTGATGCGGCTGAAGCGGGTAACCTTGCAGCCGTGGAAGAGTATCTCGATATGGATAGTTTTATCGACTATTTGGTGTTGAACTTTCATGCCGGAAATACCGACTGGGATCAGAATAATGTCCGTGCAATGCGCCGGGTAAATCCACCCGGGAAATACATGTTCTTTTGTCACGACGCGGAGCGGGCGGGGCTAAATGGACTCTCTACCGGGAATCTGAACATTAACTCGATTACGCATTCTCGCTCGGGAACGAAGCATCGTCCAACTTCGGTCAATGCGTGGCTGACTGACAATCCGGAATACGCACTGCGATTTGCAGATCGGGCCTACAAGCACATGTTTAATGATGGAGCGCTGACTCCTGAGAATGGTGCGGCCCAGTGGGACGCACGGGCGCAGGGGATTCGATTAGCAATGAAAGCCGAGAGTGCTCGGTGGGGAGACCACGCTGATTCTAACCCTCGCACTTTAGTGGATTTTGACCGAGGACTCCAAAGAGAATACAATACTTGGTTCCCTAGGCGCACTCCGATTAGCATCAGCCAGTTTCGTGCTGCGGGTCTTTATCCAGAGATTGATCCGCCCGTCTTCAGCCAACATGGCGGAAAAGTCTCGGCGGGTTCCGGGCTGCTCATTACGAACGATACGGGCGATATCTACTACACCGTTGATGGAAGTGATCCCCGTCTTGCGGGCGGCGGGATTCATCCCAATTCAATTAAGATCAATGGTGCAAAAAGTGATCAGACCCTGATCGAGGCAGGGGCTCCGGGGTGGAGTTATCTCGATGATGGGAGCGATCAGGGGACGAGTTGGAGGGAGCCCGCTTATGATGACTCGTTGTGGGCTACCGGGGATGCTCCACTCGGCTTTGGTTCGGTCAATAATCACCCCTTTGGTGGGCCGTGGATTAATCCTGATAGGAACATTACGGTGTATTTTCGGAAGGAATTTGAGATTACAAATACGAATCTGATCACTGAGGCGACGGCGCGGGTCATGTCTGATGGGGGAGCGATTGTTTATCTAAATGGGGTTGAGATTGCTCGCGATAATATGCCAGCTGATCCTGTTAATTTTGAGACGTTCGCATCGAGCGACAGTAATATTAGGGAAGGTAATATCGATGTCTTTTCTTTCCTACCGTCCGCTTTCGTGGATGGAATCAATGTGATTGCGATTGAACTTCATAACGGGAGTTCCACGAGCTCGGACATGGGCATGGACTTGCAGTTGGATGTGACTGCTCTCAATACACTCGGCGATGCGGTGACGATTAATGGTCCTACGACGGTTCGAACCAGAAGCTTCGATGGAACCGATTGGAGTGCCTTGAATGAAGCGACTTTTGTGACGGCCCTCCCAGCATCGGCTGAGAATCTTGTCATTTCCGAAATTTTCTATCATCCAACAGGCGATCTAGAGGTCACGGAATACATCGAGTTAATGAATATTGCGGACGAGGCCATCAGCCTTGCCGATGTGGTTTTTACTGGGGGCATTTCTTTTAGCTTCGCTAATAATACTATCCTTGAAGCTGGCGAACGGCTCCTTCTTGTAGCGGATCTGGATGGCTTCAAGGCTGCCTTTGGCGATGATCTTCCGGTTGTTGGTTCTTACACTGGCAGGTTAGATAATGGGGGGGAAAATCTCTCGCTAGATGCAGCTGATGGGACATCGATTTTAGACTTTAGATATAATGATCGAGCTCCCTGGCCACTTCCTGCTGATGGGAATGGCTATTCACTGACTTTAATATCACCGTCTTCGAATCCAGATTTGAGCGATGCGGTGAACTGGAGGACGAGTGCTAATCTCGGGGGAAGCCCTGGGAAATCTGACTCTCTTTCTTTTGACGGTTCAACCGCCGCCGAGCTTTTCGAATATTCCCTTGCTGATCCAATGAACGGTATTTCAGGGTCGTTTCAAAACCTCGAGAATAATGGAAGCCTTGATGATTATCTAGTTGTGACGGTGGCCGCAAGATTAGCGGCTGATGACGCTCAGTTTGTGATCGAATTCTCTCGAGATTTGGAAAATTGGGAAAGAGGAACTGCCTTCTATTTGGGATCTGAAGAGCACTCTAGCGGTATTTCGATGCGCAGTTGGCGGGCTCCTGAACCAGTGTCATTCAATCAGCCGATGAAGTTTGCACGGCTAGTATTGACCGCTCGGCCATAGTGGTTAGGCCGTCTCGAATCAAATTAGTGAAATTGGACGCCTTTTTCTTCTCTTAGATCACTGGAATTGGTATCACCTCTTCTTAATGAAACTACATGGATTCTATTTGTTGATGTTGGTCTTTTCTTCGCTCGTATGTCGGGCTGATTTGGTTGGCCATTGGACTTTCGATGAAGCTTCCGGAACCACAGCTGGGGATAGTTCTACGAATAATCGGAATGGAACAATCGTCGGAGGCGCGATTTGGAACACTACTGATTTGCCGGCAATCCCTTCCGGATCTTCTGCCGCGTTGCAATTTGATGGGGTCGACGACCAAGTCGATATTGTCGGTTACAAAGGGATTTCTGGAACAGGAGATCGAACCATTTCCGCTTGGATTCGGAGTGGCACCAATAGCACGTTGCTTAACAAAGCAATCGTCTCGTGGGGTACAAATCTGGGCACGCAAAAATGGACTTTCCGGGTTCAAAGTCAGAATGGAACCCCAGGCGCTATCCGGATCGAAGCCAACGGTGGCTTTTTTGTCGGCAATACTGTTGTTACGGATGCGGAATGGCACCATGTCGCGGTGACGTGGGCTAACGACGGAACTCCTGACGTGCTTGATGCCAAGCTCTACGTTGACGGAGTTTTGGATGCCGAGTTTGGCAATGTGGATACTCCACCGAGTTCCAGTCAAAGTGTTGCTATTAATACCGCTTCAATTGCCGACGTCCGCATTGGTGATGATTTTCAAACGACACACAACTGGGAAGGCGGGATTGATGATGTCCGTATTTATGATGAGGCCCTGGATGCAAACGCGATCGCGGCACTCGCAATCGGCACTCCAATTGTTACCGATTTCGCAGCCTCCGAAGAAGTGGTAGCTGGTGGTTCACCGGTTGAGCTGAGTTGGTCGAGTGATCCGGGAAATGATGCTTTGGCGATCGATAGCGGGGTTGGTGACGTTTCAGGACTAAGCATGATTACGGTGAACCCAACTGTGACAACAACTTACACAATCACGGGGAACCGGGGGGGCGATACTCTCCAGCGCGAGGTCACGGTGTTGGTCGATAGCGCGCCCCTTTTGAATTCATTTACGAATGCTGGTTCCGAAACAATTCTCGCTGGCCAGTCGACTCTTGTCCGTTGGAATGCCTTTGGCGAAGTTAGCCTCAGCATTAATGGGACTGATGTGACTGGGCAAGAGTTCATCGATTTGTCTCCGACCGAAACTACGACTTTCACTCTTACCGCAACCAATCCATTTGGCACCACAACCAAGGAGCTGACGGTGACGGTTCTCGATGGAAATGTACCTGACCTTGGATGGGAGGCAGCCGGTCTCCCGGATGGAAATCTGGGCCAGTGGGATCCGGCGATCAATGCCACGGGGAATAATGGGATTACCTTCGTCAATAATACCGGTGGAGAAGTTCAAAGCGGAACGAGTAATTTCACTGGGGTTACCTCGTGGGTGAATAGTCCAGGCTATAATTTGTCCTCCAACCCTGCCGATTCGTGGCAGGATGGTCTTGGTGATCTTGCTACCAAAGCAGATGTATCGTGGGAGATGGTTGTTCGCCCAGGTGATTTTAATGGAACCCATACCCTCTTTAATACGGGTGGTAATGGTGATGGAACTGCAATTGTCCTTACCGATAGCACCCTCGACTTTCGCTTCCAGACTGCCAATACAGACGAGGGCCGCATCATCATTTCCACTGATCTTGCAGCTCTTGGGAGTGCGAGTGAGTTTTTTCACATTGTGGCGACTGCTGATGTGGGATCTGGGGTTGTAGGAACGTCCACGCTTTATGTGAATGGCCAACTTATCGCTGGCCCTATTTCTAGCACTGGGATTATTGATGATTGGGATGGAGGTGATCTTGCCGAGCTTGGGAAGGGTGGTAATATCCCGACTAGCACGACTTTTGCCTTCGAGCCTTTCAACGGTGATATAGCGGTGTTCAACTATTATGGAGGGCGAATTCTTAACGCGTCGCAGGTTTTGGAAAAGTATACTGCGATCTCAGGTGGTGCGAGTGGACTGGCCATCACCGCGATCGACTACGACCTTAGCTCGGGAGAAATTCGTCTCACTTTTAATTCGGTCCCAGGGCGAACCTATGCTTTGGAAACGACCCTTGATCTTACCGCCGCGAATTGGTTAGAAATCGACGATTCTATTGCAGCGGAAGACACGCAATCGATTGTCGTGATTAACGAAAGTTTTTTGACGGATCCTGGCGCGGCCCGACGATTTTTCCGGATACGTCCGGGGGTCGAATAATGCTCTGATACCTTCTCTGGGATGGGGGTGAGTGATAGACGGAACTCAACCAGTTTTGGGTTCCGCTTTTATGAGGAAAATGAGCTTACACAGCCGCAGGATGAAATAGTTTCTGCGAATGAGGAGTGGACCTACCCTTTGGAGGATAAGTCGCTCTGATACTTTGTTTGAAAAGACAGCTCGGAAATTTTGTAAGATGCAAGGTAGAATAGCTTGAACGATGATACCCTTACTTCCAAAAAAGATGAATAGCTTGAATTTTGCGCTGTTGCTTGGCGCTTCACTTTTTACTGTTTCGGCAATCGCTGCTGAGGTGCCCGCTGTCTTACCAAGGCCTGATATGACCCCACCATCCGATGGCAAGGTCAAGGTCTACATCTTGGCCGGGCAATCTAACATGGTTGGCTTTGGTTACCTTGATGGATCCCGGCCTGTTTATCCAAGCATCTATCTCTCGGCTGACCCGGGAATTAAAGTTGGGCGTATGCCGGTTGGCCCATCAGCTCTTCTCGGGCACGGAGTGTATCAATCAGCTGCTAAGAATGCGCCAGCGGGAGCCAGAGTCTCGATCTATTCTGGGGCCTACAAGGCGGGGGCGGACTACAGTGCGATGAAGCAGGTTAAGGAAACCACAGTGGCTTTAGGAACAGTCTCAGCTCAGCTGCCGGGTATTGAGGGGCCTCACACGGTGGTGGCGCAAGCTTTCATCGATGTTCCCATGAGTGGAACGCACGAGCTTCATGCGGGATTTGAAAATAGCGCCCATGCGATTGTGACCCTGGAGGGTAAGGAAGTTTACCGCAAAGAGATCGGCAAGGAGGCGGTCGTTACACCGGTGCCTCTGGAGGAAGGGAAGCGTTATCCGATTTCAATCACTTACATGCAGGGAGGCTCAGCGGCCTTTTGGCTCAAGCATATCGACCTGAAAGGGCATGGTGATCTCACTAGCCTCAATCGAGAGAAGAAATACACTTGGTTTTCCGACGACCAAGGCAAGTGGACGATTCGCAACGACGTGACTTATTGGGAGACACGAATTTCCAAAGACGAAGGAGGAAGCGGTGGACCGCTTACTACGACCTCCAATGGTAAGTTCATCGGGCCTGAAGTTCCTTTTGGTTACGTGATGGGAACTTATCATGATGAGCCTGTTCTCCTCATCGAATCGTCGATGGGCAACCGGGCCCTAAGTTTTGATTTTCGTCCGCCTTCAAGTGGTAAGACTGAGGAGGAAAAGGCCAATGAATATTGTGGCTACGAATATAATTCCATGATTGAAGGCGTTTATAAGACGCTCAAAAATATCGACAAGATCGTTCCGAACTATGGCGATCGAGGATACGAGATTGCTGGTTTTGTTTGGTTTCAGGGACACAAAGATAAGGGGGTTCCCAAGGCGGAATATGAGAGACATTTGGTAAATCTGATCAAGGACGTGCGTAAGGAGTTTAAGACTCCGAAGATGCCAGCGGTGGTGGCGACCGTGGGCTTCAGCGGGATGGAGATGGACCCTGGCCATTTTATGACTTGGGAGGCTCAGATGGCGGTTGGTGATCCGAGTCAGCATCCTGAATTTGTTGGCAATGTGGCGAGTGTTGACACTCGTCCTTTCTGGCGTTCTCGGGGAGCTTCTCCAACTAACACGGGATACCATTACAATCATAATGCCGAGACCTATGTTCTCACTGGCGATGCTCTCGGTCGTGCCATGGTAGAATTACAAGGTGGTAAGGCGGAGAAACTGACGATTGCCAACCGTCCGCAGCAAAGCCCAGATGTGAAAACAATCTTCTCAGATGCTGTTACCGGTAACTTTAACAAACGGGGACCTCACTATGGTCCCGATTATTATCGAGAGATGGGGCAGGCTCTTAAGCCGATCATTATGGACGAGATGGTTCCGGGATTTATTGAGGCGGCTTTTGCTTCAAATAGCCGTAGCGCACTCAAGGGAATCGTGACTGGCAAGAAGACTGGCAGAGCTCCAGCCGATATTCGCAGCGATCTTGATACCTTGATTGACTACTATGACATGGCTGGAGTTACCGGATATGGTTGGAAACCTTTCGGCCCCGAAATGCGTACCGCTGAGTGGTCGTATTTTAGTTTTGATCCACCTGAGAAGCAGGAAGCGGGAAAGAGCGATCGCTTTCGTAAGATCACTTTTCCGAAAGGGATGGAGAATTGGTTCGCTGCTGATTTTGATTCGTCCCAAGCGGGGTGGGAAACGGCTAAAGCACCGTTTGGCAGGATGGGTGACAAGCTCGACCGCCGCCGCCCTTCATGCAATGGAACTCATTGTCAATGCAGTGAGATTCCGGCTACCCTTTGGGAGAAGGAAGTACTTTTGATGAGCCAGACTTTTGAGATTCCGGCGATGAAGAAAGGTCATGCCTATCGCTTGATTTTGGGCGGAGCGGGTTGCGATCGCTCTGGAGAGGGATTTGCGATTTATGTGAATGGAAAGTTGCTCACCCAGGCCAATGGGGGATTCTACCGCTATTCCGGGATTCGTGGGGCTTATATCTATGAGGACATTCTCCCCGAGTTTGAAGGTGGCAAAGTGACGATCGCGGTAATCAATTTTTTACGCTACACGCACTTCAAAAATGTGACCCACTATCATGGCCCGCATCCTGATTTCCGGGGTAAGGAAGTACCACCTAATGGGCATGTTAGCCTTTGGATGGAAGAAGCGAGACTTTCTCCAGCGACTGTTGAAGCAGCGGGAGCAAAGGAGTGAAATATCAGCTCAAGACACTGAAGGCTTGGTGATCGTTATCAATCGGTGGCTGGTCCTCGGGGAGTCTTGTTTAGTTTTTCTTTAGGCTCGCGGGCTTCGTTTTCTTTTTGTTTGTCAGAGGTTTATCTGCACTGATAGGGACGCTCCAGGTTTCGATGCCTTTCTCTACCATCGGGGCTTCTTTTACAGGGAGGTAGGAAGCGAGGCGTTTTTTGTGGGCTACGTATTTGGGATTTGCAGACAAGTTAGTCCACTCATCGGAATCTTTGAGATGATGGTAGAGTTCTTCGCCCCCATTGTAGTAGCGCGTATAGCGCCAGTCTTTGTCCCGCACTGTGTAATTACCGCGTCCCCATGAGCAGATGGCGGGCGCTTTGAATGGCTTAGACGGATCGAGCATTTGGGGAGCCAAACTAAAACCATCGATATAATCAGGGGCTTTTAATCCGCTGAGATCCGCCAATGTTTTGTAGATATTAATCAGCGAGACTCCATCATCAACGACGCGCGTTTCTTTTGTTTTTTGATTACGGGTGTCCCAGATGATAAAAGGAACGCGGGTGGTTTCCTCCCACAAGGCAAACTTACGGAAGTGATTCTTTTCGCCAAGGGAGTATCCATGGTCCGACCAAAGAACCACCACGGTGTTGTCAGCATAAGGGCTGGCTTCAAGAGCGGCGATGAGACGCCCGACATTATGATCGGCCCACGAGATACACGCGAGATAGGCGCGGCGGACCTCATTCCAGGCGCCGTCACTCTTGAAGCGTTTGTCATCTTTGAGCTTTGCCATAGCTCGCCCAACCGCCGGAATGTCCTCGTGATCTTTGACTCTAATTCTAGGTGGTCTTACCGGATCGGGATAGAGGTCAAAGAATTGTTTGGGTGCGACGAAGGCTAAGTGTGGTTTCACGATTCCTACTGCAAGGAAGAATGGCTTTGTATGCTCTCTTGATAATATTTCCGTGCCGAAACTGGCATTCTTATAATCGTTGTGATCTTCGAGAGGATTTAAGGTGGGCTTAAAGTTCATCTTCGAAGATTTTCCTTGCCGATATCCAGAGTCATCAAAGATGAGGGGGTTTCTCTTCTCGGCTTTGTGGTCATAAAATTCGGTCCATTCCACGGGGGTGGGATTTCGCCTGTGATGAATTTTTCCCGAGCCAAATGTGGCGTATCCATTATTTTTGAAAAATTCTGGGAGCGAAGTGTAGTCCTCTAACTGAGATTTAGAAAATTTGTCCTGATCATAAAAGGCGTAGAGTCCAGATTTGTAGGGCTCCACTCCATATAAAAGGGCGTTACGGCTGGGAGAACATCCGGGAGCCGAGCAATGAGCATTAGTAAAGTTCACCCCTTTTTTGGCGAGACGATCCATATGGGGTGTTTGCGCTTGCGGATGGCCGCCGAGAAATCCCGTCCAATCGTTCATATCATCAATAGCGATGAAGAGAACATTGGGCCGAGCAGGTAATTTTTCGGCCTGCAAAAATCCAACTGCCTGAAAGGTAGCCAAAATCGTGATGAGCGGGGCATGCAGTTTGTCGAAATACATTTGGAATATTCTTTTTCTTTTAGCTTAAGAGGATCCTGGTTTTTAAGGTTTTGAAGTCAAGAAGCTTGGGAAATCAGATTGTGGAAGAAAGTTTTTCTCGCCAGCTTTCGGGTTCGCTGGTGTCAGCGTAGAAAATACCTTATCGTTTCAACCACTTTTCTATTCCGATTCAAAACCAATTGCTATGATCCGTTTCTTCGCCGTCTTCTTACTCACTGTTTCCCCTGTCTTGTCAGAAAAAGCCCCCCCTCTTACCGTTATTTCCTATAATATCCGAAATGATAATCAGGGAGATAAAGGGCCGCGGAACTGGGAGGGGCGGAAGGCTCTTCTCGCGACATATCTATTGAGCCACAAAGCGAGTATCATTGGCCTGCAAGAGGTGAAACATAACCAGCTTCTTGATATGGCCAAAGGGTTGCCAAATTATGCGCATATCGGAGTGGGTCGGGACGACGGGAAAATGGCCGGCGAATTCTCCCCAATTTTCTATGATCATAAAATCTGGAGACTCGATGCTGAGGAACATGGGACTTATTGGCTTTCAGATACCCCAGAGGTTATTGCGAGCCGAACGTGGGGAAACTATCACAACCGAATTTGTTCTTGGGCTCGGTTTATTAAGATCTCAGGTCCGGATAAAGGGTCCGCTCTTTACGTTTATAACACTCATTGGGATCATCGTAGCCAACCCGCTCGCCTGAAATCTGGTGAATTGATGCTTGAGAAAGTCAAAACCAGAAAGCACTCCGAAGACCCCTACCTTGTCATGGGGGATTTTAATGCCACTACGGAGAATCCTGCGATCATTCAGTTTCTAAAGTCTGGGCTCCTTCTCGACCATGCTACAAAGAAAATGAAATCTTCTAGCCGCTGGAAGGCAACGCTCGAAGCTGGCTTGCGAATTGATCACATTTTCACTTCGCCCTTCTATAAAAAGGCAATTCTCCAAGTTGATTCTAATGGAGACGGGAAAGGCAATTCTGCTTCTGACCACCATCCGGTTCGCCTTCGGGTGCCTGCGGAATGATCACTAATTCACGGTTCACTTGGGGAAAGTGTGGAGAGTTTTTCGGTCGTGTGCGGTCCAAATTTGGAGAGTCCCGGTGTTGCCGGCAGCAACGATAAAGGCGCCGTCGGGGGTCGTTGAGGCGGACAGAATGGTGTCTGTAATACCGGGGAGGCTTTGGTTATTGGCCTTGAGGTCCTTGGCAGATGCGGTGAGGAGTTGGTTGCTGTGACCGAGGAACGAAATACTGGCAATCTCGGCGGAGAACCCCCCTTGGGATTTCGTTTCTTTTCCGGTTTTTGGATCCCAGAGTTTGCAGAGACGATCAACTCCCGCCGAGGCTAGAATGGACGCGTCCGGACTCCAAGCGAGTGAGAGGATATGATTGTTGTGGCCTTCGAGAGTTTTTTCGAGAGACGGGGGGTTAAGTTGGTGGATCTTGATTGTTCGGTCGGTGGAGGCTGAGGCGAGTCGGTTTCCATCGGGTGAGTAACTGAGAGCGGTGATGGTATCGAGATGGGCCTTTGAAAGAGTCGTGATGCTAGTTTTGTTTTCGAGATCGAGAAGTTGGATGAGGGAATGTCGGGATGGAATGCCAGAGGCGGCAGCGAGTTGGTGGCCGTTTGGATGGAAGGCGAGAGTGAGAATACGGCCGGGAAAGGGGTTGGCTTTTTGGTGACTGCCCCATTGGTGCTTGAGGTTCCAGGTGGAGGTGGTGGAGAAGGCGAAGACGGAGTTGTCGGGAAGATGAGCGAGAAGGGTGGAGTCGTTTGTAAACGTAAGCGCGGTGGGTGTTTGCGAGGGTGCGAGGGTGTCCAGATCTTGTCCGGTATGAGAGTTCCAGAGGCGAAGCGGGAAGGTATCACTGGTGGTGGCAAGGGAGTTTCCATCAGGAGAGAAAGCGAGAGCCTTTACGGGTGAGAGATTGGTTTTAGCGGCTTCAGTTTGGTGCGCCTTAAAGGCTTCCTGCGCACTGATGAACCGGGCCTCGGTTTCGGAAACGCGTGCCTGGATTGTAAGGAAATTTTGGGCCGCGCTCGTGCCGTCTTTGATGGTGAGTTTGTGGGTGTGTTGGGCACTTCGGAGCAAGGCGCGGGAGCTATCACGCTCATTGCGCCGTTTGTTAAGTTCGTCGGTGAGTTTTTTTATCTCTTCCTTTGGTCTTTTAGCGGTTTGTGCAGAGTCAACACTCTGTTGTTGGGTTAGGAGGGCGTGTTCGTTTTGGTCGAGAGTCGTGTTGGCTTTGGCGAGGGCGAGCGCTGCTTCTTTGGTTTTGAGAGAGAGATCGGTCCATTTTTTTTCGGCACTCCCAAGCTGGCTTTTCGCTTGGTCGCGTACCTTTTGAGCGAGGTCCTGTTTAAATTGTAGTTGTTTGGTTTTACGCAGGACGGCTTGGTCGCTTTTGATTTCGAGGATCAGTTTTCCGTCTTTGGCATTCCAGATTCGCGTGGAGCCATTGGGGTGCCCGGTTGCGATTCTTTGGGAAGGCTGGTGGAGTGTGATGGCGCTGATGGGCTCTTTGAGTTCTTGGAGCGGAATCGGGGGCGATGCGGGATCTAGAGGAGGGAGCTCAGGAAAAGGGGTGTCGGTCTTGACTCCTACCGGCAGATGGCGCTGCCAGAGTTTGAGGGTCCGGTATCCTCCGGAGGCGAGGACTTGGTATTGATTGAAAGCAAGGGTGTGAACGAAATCGCGGTGAGCGGAATTGGGGAGGGCTGGATCGATGAGCTCTGAATCCAAAGCCCCGCGATGGAGATCGTAGACAAAAAGTCGATTTCCCCGGGAAACTGCGGCAAAGCGGGCTTGTGGAGTGATGGCGGTTGCGTAGCTAGCTTGGATCTCGTTGAGAGAGGACCACTCAGCAGGGCTGGAAAGGGTTGCGGATGAACCTTGCGCACCTTGGGCAATCCAAAGTTTAAGGAGTGCTAGTTCTTGGGGGGTAAGATTTCTTGCGTTGGATTTGTTTTTGGAGGGGGGCATGGGGTCTTCCTCGAGGTGGGCCGAGTAGGTGAAGACGAGGCTTTTATCGGGATGACCTGGAACGAGAGAAGGGCCTGAGTCACCGCCCGTAATCATGTCCTGAGGCGATTCAAGGTTGAGATCGGCTTTGGCCTTTTTGGCATTGTGGCAGGCAAAACAGTTTTGCTTTAGGACAGGAACAATCTCCCGCGCGAAGTCGACTTGGGTATTTCGCTGAAGAGATGCGATGGGAAGAGAGGCGTGGGCCAAAATCGGAAAGAGGGCGAGGAGGGTCAGTCTCATGGTGTGATGGTGAGAGTGAGGAGCGAAGAATAAGCTGAGTGAGTGAGATCACGAGGCTTGGACCTCTCGCTTTGTTGGCGAAGGAAATCAGCAGCTTTCTTTTTGGCGGTGTTGAATACAGGGGGGATGGGTTTGGATTCAGCTTTGAGTGATTTCTCTAAATCTTCGAGGCGTTTGAGATCTGCTTTGGCGTTTTCGAGGGCAGGAAGATTGTTTTGGTGGCTCAGGGTGAAGTTGGCCTGAAGAGTGAATTGGTGGGTTTGGTTCGGGGCGATTTTAAGATCGTTGGATGCGTTGAGCGGGATCGTAATTTTCCCCTCCGTCGCATCAGGTTTGATTTTGACCTGAGGGGGTTTGGAGTGAGGGGAATTGATCAGGGTGATTGTAATGTCGCCTTTGATTTTAGCATTTTTGGTAAGTTTGAATGGAATCTCGAGAGTTTCGCCAATTTTATGGGTGAAGGAAGAGGCGGTGGGACTGAGGACAAGAGGTGCTTTTTCAGCGTGTGTAATGCTGAGCGGAAGAAGTTGGGAGAGGCGGGTCTGGTGGCGTTCGGCGTCCCAGTTTCCAACGTGCCAAGATGAGGTGGCGGGTTGGGCGGCGGTGATCTTTTCGTTGCTTGTTCCCTGGATGGTTAGAAAGCTGTGGGCTGGTGCAGCATTTGGTTGTGAGGTAAGAATGAGGGTAGCGCTTGTTTTGTCAGGGGCGATTGATTTGGGGTGGAAGTCGAGGCCAGGGGGAAGACCGTCGACCGAAAGATTGATGGCTTCGTCGAATCCCGAATCTCGGATCACGAAGAGCTGAATGCGAGCGGTGCCACCCTGGCGAATGATGGTGGTTTGCCGGGGGAGGGTTTTGTCTTTTTGGTGCGAATGCCAGGGGGCGGCAATGAGCTTGTAACCGGAGGCAGGGGGGCGGATACGGAGTTTAGCGGAGGCAGGCTTGCTAAATTGATTGAGAAGGGTGAGGCGATACTGCCCGTCGGCAGGCGGATTGAATTTGATTGCGGAGTCACTTGTTCGAAGAGGGCAATGGCGGCCGCCGTTTGGAAGGATGAAGTCATCGTTGGAAGCGACTTCCTTGTATTGTGTATTGCCGTTTTGGTCGGTAATCACTTGTTCGACTATTAGAAGGGAATCAGAAGGTTGATGCAGGCGTGCGGAGAGAAGTTCGATCCAAAGTGGGTGATTTTTTTTGGCAGAAAAGGAATGATAACTCGGAGATTTTGAGAGGGTCACCGCAATATCCGTGTGGTGGTCTTTGGCGCGTAAAAAAGAGGTGTCAGTTTCAGGAATAGCTGTGGTGGCGGCGATCAGGCGATAAGGGTGCTCAACGCCGCCACGAAAGATTACATCGTGAATCTTGATCAGGTAAGTGCCGGCGGTGGGAGCTTTGAAAGTAATGGATGCGTCTCGGTTGTGCGTGGAGCGATCATTGTCACGGGCAAGTTCGTGACCATCGGGAGAGAGCAGAACAAGGGTGGGATCCAAGCGGGAGTCGATGACCTGAGCTTGGCAGTGGAGGTGGACAGTTTGCCCTTGGGTAAGAGTGATTTTGTAATGGTCGATTGCGGTGTTATCGGCGTGGCCATTAATGATGGAGTCGACAGGGAGGGTTTCAGCGGTCTGAGGCGAGTGGTTGGTGCCGTGATTTTTTTCAGGAAGGTGACTGACGACGAAGGCGCGTGGAGCTGTGAGGCCAAGGCGGGTTTGAGCACAGACTTCGTAAATACCGGCAGGGGTTTCGGGTGTCGCTGTGATACGGTAGCGAACAGGATTGGGCTTGGCGGGCGAGTATTCGGTGGCGGAATGCTGGATGGATTCGGCGGTGAGCCCGGGGTGTGAGAAGTGAAGAGTCGTCGTTTCTTCGAGTTCGCTTCCACCGATCGTGATTTCGGTTGAGGTGCCAGCTTGTAGGCCCTGGGGAAAGACTGTTTTTAAATCAGGGTTTGGGAGTTGTGCGAGCAGGGCGGGCGAGCACAGAATTGTGAACGCTAAAACCTTTGAAGGAGAGAATGCTAAAGATAAAGGGAACACCGGGATAGGCTTCAGTGGTTGAAGAGGAATTCCTTCGTGTTGAGGAGAGCCCAAATAAGATCTTCGTAGGCTTGGCGGGTGGGAAGAATGGGGTCGACCGGTACCGTCTTGTTGTCTTCTTTGGGTGAGCTAGGTCGAGGCTCGTTTTGTTTTCTCTGTAGATAAGCAAGCGCAGTGGCGAGTTCGTCCGCTTGGGGCGGGCGGGAAAGGGCGTGGAGGTAGAGTTGGGTGAGAAGGGTTTGGGGCTGTGTGTCTTTTTGTTTTGCGAGATTTGCAGGCCGTGATTGGTCGGAAGAGAGCTTGAGTCGAATGTTGTTCGAATTTACGAGGTGGAGCGCTTGCGCAAGATTGACATCGGCGCTGCGCTCGCATTCGCATGCGCTGTTCATATCGGGGCGTCCAAAGACGGAGAGAAAATAGGAGGATTTGGAGAAGGTATCATCGGGAAGCTGAATCGCGCGGGTTCCAGCAGGTTGGCCGGCAAACGACTCATTTGCCCCGGTAACGGTGTTGATCCCATCGAGTAGGATTTCGGCCGGAAGTCGTCGTGGGTAAAAGCGCGAGTAGTTTTGGCTATCTTCAGAATTATGCTGATTTGGAATGGCCGAGAGTTGGTAGGTGTGGGAGTTGGTGATGGTGCGAATGAGCCTTTTAAGGTCGTATCCATTGGCGATGAAATCAGAAGCAAGGCCCTTTAACAATTCGGGGTGGGTTGCGGGGTTGGTGACGCGTAGATCGTCTTCGGGATCGACAAGTCCACGGCCAAAAAAGTGTTTCCAGTAGCGGTTGACGAGCATCTTGGCGAAGAAGGGATTTGCTGGGTTAATCATCCAATCGGCGAGATGTTCGCGAGGATCTTCATAGGGTGGAATGGTGAGCTCTTCTCCTCCAAGCGGTTTTGGTTTTAGGGTTTTGCCGGTGCGGGGATTTTTAGAGGTGGCTTGTCCCCGATTGTGGAGGACGATTTCTTCTCCAGGCTGCAGGCCGGGTTTCCTAGTGATGCGTGAGAAGAAAGCCTGTAAGCCGTAGTAGTCATCTTCGCTCCACTTTTCATAGGGATGGTGGTGGCACTGAGCGCACTGCATACGAACCCCTAAAAAAACTTGAGCAACGTTTTCAAGTTGGTCTTTGCTTTCGCGGACGGTGCGATACCAGACGACAGGTGGATTGGTCCCGGTTTCTCCGGAGGCGGTGAGAAACTCGCGCGCTATTTGGTGATAGGGCTGGTTGTTATAGATGGCCTTTCGGAGCCATTGATGAAAGGCAACAGAGCCTCGGGCATGTTCAGGTTTGGCGCGTTTATTGCGGAGAATGGCGGCCCATTTTCCGGCGAAATAATCAGCGTGGTCTGGAGACGCGAGAAGTTGCTCGATTTTTTGCGCTCGTTTGCCAGGTGCATTGTCGCTCAGAAAAGCGTTGGTTTCGTCGATGCTAGGAAGGCGTCCTGCGATATCGATCGTAACACGCCGGAGGAAAGTGGCGTCGTCGCTTTTTTCCGAAGGAGGAAGCCCGAGAGTCTGAAGTTGAGTAAAGATGTGTTGGTCGACGAAGTTCGCGGGTTGTGGAAGGTTGTTGACGGGAGCCCCCAGAGGGAGGATTGCGCGGAAGACATCGACGTGTTCCTGGAAGCGGATCATGATGGAGGTTGAACCAGGGATGTCACCCATCGTGACGCGGCCTCCCATCGTGACGCTGGCTCGTTCTTCATCATTGGATTCGTATTGCGCGAGGTGGCTAATATCGCGAGTCGAGTTGTCAGAGAAGTGAGCGGTAACGCGGAGTTGTTGTTGGGAGTTGGGCTGTGTTAGGCGTTCTTTTGGAAAGACTGAGATGGAGGTGGCTTTGGGAAATTCCTTGGGGTCGTTGGGAAGACCTTGTTTGATCCAGCGAATGATGGCCTGGTAGTCAGGCGAATTCTTTTTAAGACGTGAGCCTCCTTGATGAGGGATTTCGCCGGTCGCTTTGAGGACAAGGAGAGAATGTTCTGGAGCGGCTCGAAAGATCCGGCGCTCCCGGGAATCGCGAACAAGATAGTTATAGTCGTTCCAGGGTTCGTAGCCAAAAAGAGAAAGTTTGAAGCCATTTTGGCCGGCGGCTTTCCCGTGGCATCCTCCTCCGTTGCAGCCGTATTTCGAGAGGACGGGAACAAAGTCGTTGGTAAAGGAAACGGCGGTGGTCTCAGCAGAAGCCACTTTGATGGGCTTCGAAATGCTGAGCTCACCGTGGGTGGCAGTGAGAGTGGTTTCGCCAGCGGTGAGAACGGTGACGAGACCGGAGGGGGAGACAGTAATGATATTGGGTGGATCGCTGGTGTAGGTGGCGGTGTGAGTGAGGTCGGTTGGTGTTTGACCCGGAGATTGCGATTCCTGAGTGAGGACAAGTTGGTGTGTATCGTGAAGGTGTTCTAGGGTAATGGGTGAGGAGTTTTCGAAAGTGAGATTTGAAGACTGGGCAGACGCACAAGAAAGAAGGAGGACGAATGCCGCGATGATGGGGGGCTTGGGCATGGGCGCTGGTGGTGCAGTGAAACTTATCCGACAAGTTCCTTCATAGGAGCGTGTTGGGAATCAACAAGGAAACGGGGGCGACCTGTAAGATCGTCGATCGTGGTGCGGCGGGCATCAATGCCAAGATTATGGTAAAGAGTCGAAAAGACTTCCTGGAATTCGACAGGTCGGTCATCGGCTTCTCCGCCATCGCGAGTCGTGGATCCAATGACTTGTCCGTGGGTCATGCCTCCCCCGGCAAGGAGTGCCGTTGAGACTTTCGGCCAGTGATCACGCCCGCCTTTGTCGTTAATTTTTGGAGTGCGCCCGAATTCGCCCCAGACGACAACTGAGACATCGTCGGAGAGACCGCGGTCGTGGAGGTCCTGGACGAGCGCGGTGATGCCTTGGTCGAGGAGAGGGAAGTCAGTGCGGGCTCTCCCGAAGTTATTGCCGTGCCAGTCCCATCGAGAGAAGCCTAGGGTGACGCAGCGTGCTCCAGCTTCGACAAGTCGACGGGCCATCAGGAACTGATCGAGCCGCTTCCAGGGCCCATCAGCAGTGAGTTTCTCGGTTCCTTTTCCATAGCGCTCGACCATCTTGGGGTCTTCCTTGGAAAGATCGAAAGCTTCGGCGAGTCTAGAGGAAGTGAGAACCCCGAAGGCTTGTTCGGTGAAGGTGTCCATTCCGGTCATGGCCCCCGAGGCGTCGACATCACGGCGGAAGTTATCGAAAGATTTTAAGAGAGCTTTACGGTCCGCAAGTCGTTCGATGGAGATATCCTTAAGGATCATATCATCCTTTCCGCCGCCGCGGAACGGAGCAAAGGCTGCGTGCGAAGGTCCAAGGAAGCCTGGCTTACCTGGGTCGCCCCATTGGTCGTGTCCGCATTTGGGCGAGAGGCCAAGAAATGAGGGGACTCCTGGAGTGACTTGGCCCTGAAGCTTGGAGAGGACAGCGCCGATTGAAGGCCAACCGCCAGAGGGTTGAGGGCCCTGAAGTTTTCTACCGGTCAGGCACTGAACTGCGTCGTGTCCTCCACCGGCCCCGACCATCGAGCGGATGACGGAAAACTTGTCCATCATACCAGCCATTTTGGGGAAAAGTTCTCCAATTTGAATGCCTGGGACGTTGGTGGAGATGGGATTAAATTCGCCACGAATACCGGAGGGAGCTTCGGTTTTAATGTCCCACATGTCTTGGTGTGGCGGGCCACCAGCGAGGAAAACCATGATGACCGCCTTGTGTTCGAGCTTTTTAGGCGTGGTTGCTTCGGCTTGGAGCAGTTGAGGAAGGGAGGCCCCGCCGAGACCAAGTCCCCCGATTCGTAAGAAGCCACGACGTGTCATGCCGTCGCAGAAAGCTTCGCCTTTTGATCCTGATATTGTGAGCATGGTGCGGTTCTAAGGTATTACCAACAATACGTAAGAGAGTAGGGAGATCTTTCTGGATGAGCTTTTTTGGTTTTTTGGCCATCGTCAGAACAGATGTTTACGACTAGGGGACGGGGAAGTGAGATCCACTTTACGAAGCCTCTCACGAAAGCGGCCGTGGCAAAATTAGCTCAAGTGAAGTCGTGGTTTTATACCAACACGGCTGAGTATGGTTCCCCGGAGCACGATGTTCGTGAAGATCCGATCGCCTCTACGAAACTCTCCGATGACGGTCTGACCCTGAGTGTAAAATTAAAGGGGTTTGGCAAAGGGGATTGCTGGCTGGACCGGATTTATGAGATCACTTTCCCGGAGACAGAAGGTGCCTTTGGAAAACACTCAGCTTGGGAAAGGCTTCAGGCCTTCTTCACTTTGCGTGCGATTCCGAAGTGATGTTAAAGCGCACCTCGCTGAGTCCCACGAAGTTATTGTCCCCACCGTGATTTGACTTGATGTTAAATCTCACCAAGCGTGCATCACCTGCCTCCGGAAAAGAGGAAAGATCAATGATTTGACCAAAGTTCTGATTTGATACACCGGGCGCGATAGTGAAATTGAAATCTCCAATCGAGGTGAATTCACCCCCTTCGCTTTTTGCGATCAAGATTTCGACGTCGTTGGCCCCACGCTTCACAAGATCTGGACGCGCGGTTTCATTGTAGTTCCAAACAGTAACTGAATGTAGTGTCGTGCTACCTCCCAAATCGAAAGTGATTACGGCTCCTGGAGCATTAGGATCGTTGGGAGCATTCGGGTCGTTGGGAGCATCCGGGCTGCGTGGACTATAGGTTCCACTGTTGAGCCACATGCCGCCACCTCGGTTCCCATCTGGAATGACGTTGTGTTCCCCGAGAGCTTCGTCGAATCCACTTCCATCGAGCACATGAATTGCGCCGCGATCGAAATTACTAAAGAGCACGCCGAAATCACCAACGAGCTCGCTGGAAACATCTTTGATGGTCACTCCCGTGAGAACGGTTCTTTGGGGCGCAGTGGGAGGGAGTTTGTTAAGAAAGTGATCGCGACGGAGCGGGGTCATCTGCCATTTTCCTGTCGAGTCGGCGACGCGGGCCTGTCCTCTAATTAAAAGTTCCTTTTTTTTCAGGCCTTTGCGGTGTGCCACCTCAACTTCTCCTTTGAAGACGTGGACTTCATCGAGGAAATTGGGCTTGGCAAGGATTCCAAATTCCGTTCCGAGATCGGTGAGGACGAAATCAGGCGTCCCAACTTTAAACCCAATCGCTTGTTCGGGAACATTGAACAAGGCGGCGCCGCTTTGAAGGTCGAGGAGATCTTCACGTTGCAGGGTGAGGTCGGCTGGTCCACGGACGAACGCACGGACCCCGGAGTTAAATTTCAATTTGACGGTGCCACTTTCTATGATCATTCGAGATCCTGGTTCAAGAACCTGTCCGTTCGGGGCGTCCTCTCCGTAACGACTGTGGCTAATCTTAAAGTCGGTGCCGGGACTTGTTAAAAAGACAAGTGTTGGGGTAGGGCTACGGGTGAGAATCAAGGCCATGGCAATTAGGCCGATGGTGACCAGAGCGACAGCGGCCAGGCCGGCATTCCGGATGGTTCGACGCTGTCGACGGGCATGCACTTGATCCATCGGAACAATATTGAGGAGGTCAACTCCCTTGCTGCGGAACCGTAGGGCGTGTTCCAGGTGATGGTATTCACGGTAAACTTTCCGGGCTTCTGGATTGCTTCTAAGCTCTTCTTGCAAGTTCTCGAATACCTCCCTTTCGAGCCGCCCCTCGAAAAGATCCTGCAAATGGGATTCTAGCTCGGCGGGGGTCATGACTGGATTCCGTGAATGGTGATTTTTTCGGCGATACACTTTTTGAGGGCGGCTCGGATGCGGAAAAGGGAAACCCGTAATGATTCCGCGGGGCGGTTAACCTTTAAGGCATATTCCTCCAAGGCCGAACCGGAAAAGTAGCGATGCTCGACAAGGCTGCGTTCCGAATCAGTGAGGCGGTTGAGGCAAGTATCGAGGGCACGAAGGCGGCCGTCAAGCTCCTCGGGTTCCGCTTCACATTCCATGGCGAGTTGTTCCGTGAGGTCCTCGTTGAAGAGCTGGAAGCCCAGATTGGAGAGCTTACGACGATGGCTCATGACTTTGAAGCGGGCGATGGAGCAGGCCCAGGCTCGAAAATTCGTCCCGGGTTCGAAGCTCTTGCGTTTTTCCCAGAGAACGATATTGGTCTCTTGTAAAACGTCATCGACCCCATCAATCCCGGGCATTAGGGAGATGATATAGGCGTGCAAGGCGGCTTGCTGGCGGGCGATTTGCCCCACAAATTCGGCTTGCTGGGTGGCATCAAACTTCACGGTTTCTCATTGAATAATGCCGGAATTTCACAAATGTTAACAGATTTGTTATGAACCTATCCACGAGGGTTCCGAAAAATAATTTGCAAATTCTGTTAACGCCGAACTGTTTTCTTGCATTTATAGGAGTAATCTAACACTTTCAACTCTAACAATATCGATATTAGAATTATGAAAAAATCATTAAGTCCCTCTAATGGAGCTCTTAGCCTCTTTTGCACTGTGGGCGTTTTAGCTCTGGTTTCCTCGGCGACCCAAGGAGCCACTCTCACGGGAGTGACCATCGAAGATGTCTCTAGCGAGCTGGTTGCTGGTTTCGATCGCGGTGCGATTCGTCTGCTCGATGGAAGTGGATTCGACGAAGCTCTCGGAACCCACAATGTCACTCCAGATGGGAACCAAGGTGGCGGCATGTGGTTGAACAATGGAACCTTTGCTAATCCCAACGACCCGAATGCTCCAGGAGCCGTGATCACTTTCGATTTGGGAGGTAGCACAGCGCTAAATTCAGTTACTATTTGGAACTACAATGAAACCGCGCGTCCAGATCTTGTGAACCGTGGGGCCAATGCTGCGCAAATCCTCGTTGCCAGTGAAGAAGGAGGCGCATTCACTTCTCTTGGTGATTTCAACTTCACTGTCGCGCCCGGTGTAGCAGACCAGAACTTTGGCCAAATCATTGATCTTTCCTCTTTCCCTGAGGCAGGTGATGCACGCCTAGTGAGATTCAACATCACGTCAAATCATGGTGGAGACAACAACTTTGTAGGTCTGAGCGAGGTGCGCTTTGATGGCACACAAGTGCCCGAGCCTTCCGCTGGCATTCTGGCACTTATCGGTCTTGCTGGGTGCCTGCGCCGCCGGCGCTAAGAGCCTTTCGAAAGCTTGATCGGCCCTACCTTCTCACAAAGGAGTCGAGTTCCTGCAAGGATCTTGGAACCCCTTCTGTTGTCGAAATTTTTTCGGACGGGGGTTTCCTTGTTCTACGGTCTCCCCTAGCTAGGGGAAAATTTCAAAATCTCGATTTCGCTCAAAATTTATCAACGTAATTAAGATGCAAAATTTCATACGCCCAAGTCTCCTCCCCATTGCTTTTCTAGCGATTCCAATGCAAACAAGTTGGGGTCAAAACATCGAAGGAGTGACCATCGAAGATGTCTCTAGCGAGCTGGTTGGTGGTTTCGATCGCGGTGCGATTCGTGTGCTCGATGGAAGTGGATTCGACGAAGCTCTCGGAACCCACAATGTCACTCCAGATGGGAACCAAGGTGGCGGCATG
>ENA-ORDA01000528-ORDA01000528.1-marine-metagenome-genome-assembly--contig:-NODE-528-length-37844-cov-6.462758_pt1 | contig 37844 bp, 28 predicted proteins | sample MGYA00237778_ERZ508506 | MGnify/ENA primary metagenome ERZ508506 (study PRJEB26177, sample SAMN06267891) | marine metagenome | isolation source: Monterey Bay, California, USA | place: Pacific... | reverse complement strand
TCTTAAACTCAAATGATCATCAGCAATTACAATACTTGACCGTTCTTTGGAAAATGTGGTTTATTCGCCTTATTCCCAGAAATGATTACCTTCAATAAGAAAGATTCTGAGGAGTTTCCGGTAGTAAATATCACTTGCGCTATGTTTTCAGCGAACTCAGTAAGGATACCTATCGACTTTGCTGGCGAGCAGGCAGGAATAGAACACGCCTTTAAACGCACACAAAACCCTATAACCCATTTTGAAGATTTAAAGTTTTACGCCGAAAACTTTAAATCTCCAATAGCGTCGGCTTCAAGAAAAAAAACAAATGCTAATCGTGGCACCCCTTAGAGGGAGGAGGCACGTCTAACGCTGGGTTCTGATTAAAAAACCCCACTGGTAACAACGTAAATCCCGCATACTCCACTGGCATGATCGGCCAGTCTTCAGGCCTAGGCACGTGGGTGACGCCAAACGTATGCCAAACCACTAAGTCAGTGTCTTCAATAGACCGATCTGCGGCGGTATAAGCAGGTAAGCCTGCTCCACCAGAATGAAGATTCGAGAAAGGCCCGGCATCGGCGTAGAGCTCCTCAGACTCATAAGGAGTCACCCAGAGATTATGTTTGGCAAAGGCCCCTCTTTTTGCTGGGAGAGAGTTATCACCTGACAGCAAAACTGGAGAGGACTGCGGCAGCAGCTTGTAACTGACGGGAAGGCCCAATTGATTTTTGACTGAAGGATTCACCACACGCCAGCTTCTACTGCGAGACGGATCAACTTCCCTTTTCGCCTCCAGTTCATTCTTAAGAGTTCTGGATACAGAGCGGAACCCAGAGTCTAGCGGGTTTCCAGACCCCGGCGGTAACGCCTCAACTTCCATTTCACATACGGAATTATCAAGACCATCCAAATTAAAATCTAAACGAAAACAAAATAGATGCTGGTGGATTGGGGAGCTAATCATCGGCGCGACCATCGGCGCGGTGTCAGTTCCTTTACCGTCAGCGACCACCGAGGCACCAATGTGTCCGGTCAACTTAGTCTCCATCTGAATGGTCCCGTCTTGGTAAAAATACCAGTAAAAACCATATTCGTAATTACCAACCGTGTTGAACGTGCTGACCACCAATCTCCTAGATCGACGGACCTCGGGGACAGGACTAGGATGCATCATATTCGTGTGCTTCCATAGGACCCCGTAATCTTCTTCGTGCAGGCAGACTACGTTCTTGACCTCTCGCGACTCTCCATTTGACTTTAAGATCGTATTGTCAAAATAGTAAATTTCGCCCAAACAATCACAACCTAAAGAGAGAGAGTTCGCAGCATGGCCCATATTGGTCTCCCCAGAATCCAGCGCGTGTTTCCAATTGTGCATTGGCGAGGAATCTCCGTAAGGAACGACCATGTCAGATAAGGAGGCCCTATAAAGTATCGATCGATCTTTACCATCGTCGTTGTATCTAACGTCATGCAAGACTAAGCCTTCGACGGGGTTAACCGAAACACGCAGCTGCCACTTCTGCCACTTGACCACCTGGCCCTCAACCTGAAAACTAGCGCCCTCGGGCTGACTAATTTCGAGAGGCTTTAAATCATCTCTCAGCGAATCGACTCGATTGGCCGCATATTCGCCGTCGCCATCTGGGATCGGTGCCACACCGAAATCCTCTATGATTACTTGTCCGCTATCGACGTCTATGTGAGCGATCAAACCTTCAACAGGCCGTGCATAAGGGTTATCGTCCACGTGCTTATGCAAAAAGAAAATCGCACTGAACATTCTAGCGTTGGAACTCATTTCCGGGTGCCGCTTCCCCGCTACCCAAGGCTCCACGTGAACAAGCGACAGATCCTCTATCCCTCTCTTGCGAAGCGCATCGACACACGCTTTTGTCTCAAACAGTATCCCAATAGTTTTTACTACATCCTGCATGCAAACCGCGACTTGGCCATCCTCAATCCAATCGAATCGAACCAACTCGATCTTGGTCAATGACACCCGAGCATCAAAACTCTGTTTTTGTTTTGGATCATGCCCGATCAATCTAATTACTCTTTCGAAAGGGTCCCCTCGCTCAAAGTTAAGTACAACACTTTTGTCTGGCTCATCAGCAAAACCACTAGAAAAAAAAGCTTGGTCGCTGAGATTTCCTGATTTTTTTAGTATATCGACAGCGTGTTCTAGCTCGCCTCCAGTACAACGATCTAAGGGATGAGAATTGGTTTCAGTGTTCACATTTATTTTCATATTAATCCTCCGACTGGCGTGTATCCTAGATACACGCAACTTTGGGTTATGGTGGAACCGAAGGCAACGATGACAGCGCGCTTCGCAAAATTGTTTCTCAAACGGCGAGGCAATCGATGCGGGCCATCGGCATCGAATTACGTTCGAACTGACCGGTGATTTAAGTTCGAGTAAAAGCAGTTAGGCCACTATCAAAGCAAGGCCTTTTCTGGTTTTAGAATCATGAATTCATCCTTTGAATAAGGATCACTGTAGTGTCCAAGGGCATAGCTTGCTTTTGTATAACCTAATAGATCTTGCAACGTAGTATCAAAATTCTTAGCAATATCTGGTGGACAGGATAAATACTGGTTTTCCTCTTGGCGAAGCCAGCCTAAACAATAGGTTAAATTCACTCCGACCCGAGAAGTGTTGGACTGGTTTGCGCCGCCGCCATGAAGAACGGACCCGTTATATATCAACACTGAGCCTGCGGGCATTTCGGAATATGCAATTTGTTCTGTTTCAGCTTTTTGGCTCCAATCCCACCTGTGACTTCCTGGCACACAAAGTGTTGCACCGTTTTCCCGTGTGAAGTCGGTCAGAGCCCAAATGGTATTGAACTGAGGCTCGATAGAGGAGTGTAAGTAGTCGCCCCAAGCTAGTCTGTCTCGATGCAAGTCTTGGGCTTCGCTGCCGGGATTAATTTTAATTACCGCGGTTAGATTCAGGATTATTTTTCGTGCGAACGGAGCTAAATATTTACTCGCGGCCGCTAAAACTAAATCGTTTGTAATCAGCGACCGGCAAGTCGGGGATCTACTTACCAGAGCCGAGGTTCTTTGAGTATTGAAACCTGAAAAATCGTCCCCCCCTGTTGGGGTCTTTTCGATAAAGGGGTCTAATTCGTTTTTAAGTTGGTCGACCGTGGTCTGATCAATGACATCCTCTATAATAAGCGCTCCATGTTTCTCGAGTTGATTTTGAATCTCTTCGGCGTCTGTATCAGCCGATAAATACTGTAGTTTCATGTTTTTCCACCCGAAAAATATTGTCCGTTCTCATTGTCGTTTAGCTCCCAACCATTACACACACGATGTGCTTCGGATAAATATCTCTCGATTATTTATTCACCGAAAAAGTGACGTATCTCGGCGCGTACGCGACGTGGCGGTCCCCAGAAGAAGCCGTTTCTGGCAGCGCCAGCCTCACCGGTTCCAGCCGAAAAATACTCCTCGTCAGCAAGATTGTTGCCAACGATAGAAATGGCGGTCCGACCATTGGGTAACGTCCACGTGACACGCGCATCGACCAGACCGTAAGCATCTTGCTTCGTTCCGTCGTACATGTCGATGTCGTTGTATTGTCGCCCGCGGTGCGAATAGCCGACGTTAAAATCGAGACTGCTGCCACCATCGAAGGCGTGCTGATAGCCGATGCCGATGCTCGCGGTATAGGGTGGGCCGAGCACAATTTCGTTGTCAGAAAGATCACGAATAAAAAAGGTCTCTATCAAATCGGGTGCCGGACCTATGGTGCTGTCTTGCACCGTAAACTTGTCATATTCACCTTCCGTAGTACCTGCCGTTAGTGACATCGACCAGTTACCCAAAAGCGCCTGCATTTCAAGCTCAAATCCGTACAGCGTTGCTTCTTGAGCATTCAGAATGATTATCACCGGTTGACCGTTGATCCTTCGCGCGACCGACAGTTGCTGGTTTTCATAGTCGTTGTGATACCCCGTCAGATTTACTTTTAAGCGACGATCAAACCAGGTGGACTTCATGCCGAGCTCCCAGTTTTTGGAGACTTCTGGCTCAACCCTGAACAGCCCTGGTTCCTGGTTAAAACTGCCGCTTGAATAACCCTTGCTCCAGCTGCCGTAGACCATAAGATCGTTGTTGAACTTGTAGTCCACAATCACACGCGGTGTCGTTTCACTAAAATCGCCTGATTCTGAGCACATGCGGTTCGCTGGTGCCAACCCATCGGAACATACAAAGGCCGGATCTGCACCACCGAGCAGTAGTTCTTGTAACAATGTCAACTTGCGATCATCTTCGGTGTAACGTACCCCGGCGGTGACCGATAGCGCCTCGGTGATGTCATAGGTTGCCTCGACGAATACCGCCTGCGAATCATTACCGGCATCAAATTCTTGGAAGTAGCTGGCAGCTTGGGTCCCTACGATGATATCCCCGAATGTAACCCCTGGGCCCGCTGGAAAGCAGGGGGTTGCGAAAGGACTGGCAACACAGTCCGGTCCAACCCAGCCCTCTAATAGGACTATATCAGCAGACGAATATGCATCTTCGGTGAAATAGTACAAACCCGCGACAAAGGCAAGCCGTCCATCCATTGCGAAGCCGCTGAGTCTAATTTCTTGGGAAAACTGCTCGTAATCAGACGGCAAGCTTGAGCGCTGAGCTACCGAAACGATGTCACCTACGGGGGAATCTCCTGTTAGGCCCCAAGACCCGTTGACCTCTTCTATCTCACGGTAGGCAGTGATTGAAGTGAGCGTTAGGTTTTCGGATAGATCATAGGTGAGCGTCAGCGCGCTACCCCATGCATCAATTTCACTGTTGTCATTGGCATCACGCTCGTAACCACTGTAAGGCCGGTCCGCCTCGCAGGTTGCTTGCACATCGTCAGCAAAGTCGCCCAATGCCGCTAATCCGTCAAGACCTGTCAATGCAGAAAGGTCGTCCCCTCCTACCCATTTGCAGGTGGCGAGCGTTGGCTTCTCACGTACTTTTTGATAATCGAATGAAAGGAGCGCGTCAAATCGATCGTTGGGTGTCCAGGCAAAAGAAGCGCGCGCATTTTGCGCATTCTCGTCGTACCAATCGCTGCCATCAAATCGATTCTCTACATAGCCGTCACTTTCTCGGTGTTGTGCGCTCACCCGTGCCGCCAAGGTATCGGTGAGAGGGAAATTTAATGTCACACCGCCGCCGAGTTGCCCGTCATCCCCGGCAAGCCCGTGTAGCCCTGCCTCAAAAGTATCACCGGGTCGTTTGGTGATGACATGAACTAATCCTGCTGTGGTGTTTCTCCCGAATAAAGTTCCCTGCGGACCGCGCAGAACCTCTATTCGTTCTATATCTAACAGATCGAATACGGCTCCCTGCGGGCGCGCTAGGTAGACGCCATCGAGATAGATGCCCACTTTCGGATCTTGCGCCGGACCCCAGTTGTCTTGCCCTATACCGCGTAAAAACACTTGAGCAGTATTGCGAGAAACACTTGCAGTTTCAAAGCGCATGTTGGGCGTGAGGCGAGTAAGGTCAACCATGTCTAACGCGGCTCGTCTTTTGAGCTCGTCGCCAGACAGGGAGGTGATCGGGATCGGCACAGATTGCGCAGTTTCTGCACGCCGCCGTGCTGTGACAACCACTTCTTCGATAACGCGAACCGTCGTTTCTTCAGCGAGAACGAGCGGTGTTGGGAGTGCGGAAACTGCGGTTAGGAATAATCCCAGATTGATTATGTTGTTTCTCATCGGTGTCGCTTTTGCGTGTATTTCTTTTCGAAACATTTTTTGCTCCTGTTGCTCATCCAAATAACATCTAGAAATGAAGTTGTACTTATGTACGAAATATACGTTCATTTGTACGGCACGATAACATCCGGAAATGGAGTTGTACATACGTACGAAATAAATGTACACTTGTACGACATGAAACTTCCAGTAAAACAAAACCATGATTCACCGCGCGACAGGATAATTGCCGCGACGCTCAGGCTGATAGGAGATGAAGGCATTGACGCCGTCACCCACCGCCGCGTGGCTAAGCTTGCTGGCGTATCCCCCGGAACCACCACACATCATTTTTCCGGTCGAGCCGCTCTTCTGCGGGAATCGTTCATCGGCTATCTCGGCTGGGGTGACAAACTGTTCGACAATTTGGTCTCTGCTGCTGAACAAGAAGAAGATATAGACGTCGGTGGCGTGCGCCGGGTGCTGGTTGCCATGATTAAGCGCGAGTTTGCAGACGCCTCGTTGATGCGGGCTGAACACGAGCTTCTGCTTCACGCTTCGAACGATGAGGAGCTTGCGAAGGTTGTGATTGCATGGCAAGCCCGTGCTATCGGTGGCATCGCAGCCCTTCTGGAGCGAGCGGGAGTTCAACGTCCAACCGAGTCGGCGCGAACACTACTTAATTTCATTCGGGGATTTGAGCTTGAGCGTCTCTTAAATCCTAGGTTGAGCGTAAAAGAATTCGATCGACGAATCACCCCTTTGCTGCAGGGTTTGCGTGGTACAGATTGACGGTTTTCTCATAGATGATCAAAACAAGGCTGAAAAACGTCGACGACAGAGTCCTTCCCGCGGGATGTTGGGGAGAGGAAATCTCCCGAGAGTTTTGAGCGTGATACACCGTTACCAACCGACAGGAGTACACCATGTCTGATTATTCGCCCATATGGCCGGGCCTGCTTGGCGATCCGAACCTGACACTAGTAACCGATCCCCGTATCGATCCGCGTTTGCTCGAAGCCATGGGTACGCTCGACTTCGACGAGGTTGAGGAGTCGCCTACCCTCAGTTCGAATCCTTCCTATAAAGAGTGTGTTGAATTCGTCGCTGCGATGGAAGCCTCGGCCGAACCGGTGTATGCCAAGAAATTTGGCAGCCTGCCACCAGTTTTGGGTGTCACCCGGCGGAGCGAGGTCATCCAGGGCGTCGATGGCAACGAGATTCCGCTCATCATCCATGAGCCCGCAGAAGGAAACCGGCCGCTGCCGGGCATCCTGCGTACCCACGGCGGCGGCATGATCATGCAGTCCGCGACCGACCCCCAATACATGAGATTGGCGGACGAACTGGCTGCAACCGGCATGGTGGTGGTCAACGTCGAGTTCCGCAACGGGGCTGGTAAACTTGGCGATCATCCCTTCCCGGCGGGTCTGAACGACTGCGCCAGCGCCACCCGGTGGACCTACGCGAACAAAGACGCGCTTGGCATTTCTCACATCGTTGTTTCGGGCGAATCGGGAGGTGGCAACCTCTGCATCGCCACCGCGCTCAAGGCGAAACAAGAGGGCTGGATCGGTGAGATCGCCGGCGTCTATGCGTGCTGCCCCTATCTTGCGGGACCCTACAACGCTCCCCTCCCGGAGCTGATGTCCCTGCGTGAAAACGACTATATGGGACAGCTGTCGGTGATGATTTCGTTATTCAAAGTATATGACCCGACGGGAGACCACGCACGCAACCCATTGGCCTGGCCCTATCACGCCAAAGCAGAGGATCTGGCAGGTCTGCCACCTCACACCATTTCGGTCAATGAACTGGATGAGCTGCGCGACGAGGGACTCATCTATGCGCGTAAGCTGATGGCGGCTGGTGTACCCACCATCAGCCGCACCGTCAACGGCACGACTCATGGCGCAGACATCGAGACCATGGTAACTATCATGCCCGACGTCTACGGCGCGACGATCCGGGATATACACGGTTTCGCAACCTCATTGATGCCCAGGCGGTTGCCATGAGCAACGTCCTCATCACAGGTGCAGTACATCTACACAAGCGGACCGTAGGTGAAACTTTGGGGATCTACAAGCGCGATCGGATGCTCGAGACGCGGTTGGAAACGATGGCGCAAATGAGGGCTACGCGGGAGGTACCCGCCGGCGGTAAGCCGAACGGGCCGCGTGAACGCGGTGTACTACAACTAAGGAGTAGCAATGAGCATTATGTCCAAGCCAGATGAACGCGCTGGCGAGCCAACGAATTCGATTCTGGTTCGTCCGCTCACGCGAATCGCCTACGGTACTGGAGGTGTTGCTGGGGGGGTAATCTCCGCGGGGCTGTCCATGTTCGTGCTGCTTTATTACAGCCGCGTGCTGGGCGTGCAAGCAGCGGTAAAAGGCAGGTTGAAACTTTCGAATACGGGCGATACCGCCGAGATCGGTGGACGAGACGATGCACGTCAGGGCATCCCCTGGCCTCAGGAGACGGATGATCGAAAATACCTCGCGGGGATCCCCGCGCTGATGGGCATGGAGTGGTGGGCGGATCGCACCCAGGGTGCGCCTGAACGAACGGTCGAGGTGGCCCGGTGATGGGAGAAACTATGTCGAACGCCGAGATCTTCAGGTCCGGGGCTGAAAAATCCACGGCTCAAGTTGCGCAGGCGCTCCTGCGAGATGGGGTTGTGATCCTCGATGATGTTCTGCCGGCTGCGGTGGTAGATCGATTGAGCGAAAAGTTACAGCCGCACTTCGACACGTCGCAGTCGGGTGGAGATGCCTTCATGGATGCGGCCACTTCGACCGTCACGGCCTTCTGGGGAATTCATCCTGAATTCAGCGAGCAACTGCTGCTGAATCAGCGAATCCTCGAACTCGCCGACGCCGTACTCCTGCCGGAGAATCCCATGGCTGCCAGCACTGTCAGACCCGCGAAGGCTTCCTATGCCGCGCGGTTAGCAGACCCGGGCGACGGCTGTCTGCAGATCGTGTCCGAGGGCACCTGGGACCCCGCTCGCGGCCCCAACTGCCATCACTATCGGCTCGTTGCGGGGGATTCGATTCGACTTCATCCTGGTTGTAAGGATCAGCCGCTGCATCGCGATCAGGGCGTGTGGGAGCCGTATGTTCCGAACGATCCAAGCACTCCGCAGCACGAGATGATTTTCAATCTGGCTGCGATCAACTTCACGGAGGCGAACGGCGCCACGCGCTTCGTGCCCGGCAGCCATCTATGGCCGAAGGAGCGTCTGGCCACGAGGGGCGAAGTCGCCCGCGCCGAGATGCCCAAGGGTGCGGTGGCCGTGTGGCTGGGTCGAACGCTGCATGGCTATGGCGCGAACCATACTGACGTGCCGCGACCGGGCATAATTTTCGGGTTCGGGCCCGATTGGCTCACCCAGGAGTGCAACCTATGCCTGGCCGTGCCGCCCGAGGTCGCGCGAACGCTCCCTCTTCAGGCCATCCAGCTCCTGGGCTACCGGGCCGGTGGCGGCAATTCCCTAAAAGGCCGCAACGCCGAGAACCTGCTCGAGCCCGGCAAGAGTGGAGCGCTGTGATGTGCCGCGGCGACGGTCATCACTTTGCAGCCGCTGTCACCCACTACGCTGTCTACAACTAACCTTAATAAGGGGGAATGACTCGAAAATGGCCAAGATCAACACATCATTGGAAGGTAAGGTCGCCATCGTCACGGGCGCATCGAGCGGGATCGGACGAGCATCGACCCTGGCCTATGCCGCACACGGTGCCAATCTGGTCATCATGTCCCGGGGCAAAGAACGCCTCCAGGCGGTGGCCAAAGAAGCGGAGGCTTTCGGCGCGGAGGTCCTCCCGGTTCCAGGAGATATTGGCGAAGAAGCCGACCTGCAGAACATCTACGACCAGACGATCGACAGGTTCGGTGGGGTCGACATCCTGCTGAACAACGCCGCCATCGGGGAAGGCATGATGATGAAAAATCTCACGTATGAATCCTTCGAGCGGGTACTCCGCATAAACACTTTCTCCGGAATCCGCCTCGCTCAACTCTGCCGCAAATCTCTCAAGGAAAGAGGCAATGGCGTCATCGTGAACATCGCATCCGATGATTGTTTGTATCCGTCCGTCGGCGTGGGCGCGTACTCGATGTCGAAGATCTGTCAGGTCCACTTTACCAAGCAGCTGGCTGTTGAGTGGGGCAAGGATGGCATTCGAGTCGTTTGCATCTCCCCGAGTCTGACGCGCACGGCAATGACCGTAGACTCGGTGAAAGGCATCGAGGCGGAATTGAAAAAGGGAGACTATCGATTGAATCCGATGGCTCGTGTCTGCGAACCTGAGGAGGTCGCGGCCATGGTGCTCTTCGTGTCCGGTCCCGCCGCTTCGTTCATCAACGGATACAACTATGTGGTGGATGGCGGGATGGCAGCTCAGGCACCCATTTAAGTATGTTCGCTGACTTAACTGACAAGTGCAGGCCGCAGGCCTGAAGAACCTATAGAGGAGTTCATTGATGACAACAACACTGAGGACCTTCGACGCGAATGATTCCGTCGAAGACATCGCTGCCACGTTGCAGCGCGACGGCGGCGTCATTATCCGAGGGCTTGCCCCGGAGCGGCTGATGGACGATGTCTACGCCGAGGTCGAGGCGAATGTGGCGCCAGCCGACTTTGAGTCGAGCACTGATCTTTGGCCGGAAGGTAACAAGACGATCGGGGGTTTGGCGGGGGCGAGCCCGCTGTTTGCCGATCGCCTACTCGCTCACCCGAAGCTGCTTGATGTGGCCGACGCCGTACTCCTGCCTATCGTCCGCATGGGCTCGAACACGCGAAGGGCGGCGGAGAAGCCGGAAGGAAAGAAGCGACAGAAGGACATTCTCGAAAGCACCGTCTCGGCCGCGGAGAACTATGGCGGCAGCACTCAGGCGATCTTCAGCGCGACGGCGTCCGTCAACTGTAACTACTACCAGGTCGGCGCGACACTCTTGCTCGAGTTGTACGGTCCGGAGGGTGAGAATCAGATTTTTCATCGCGAGAACGCCAACTATCAGCCCTTCGTCGAGGCGCTGCTCCCGAACATGCCCGAGATCATCATGTCGGCGATGTGGGCGGGGACGGACTTCACCATCGAGAACGGTGCGACTCGTTTCGTACCCGGCAGCCACGAGTGGCCCGAGGAGCGCGTGGCGAAGGAGCATGAGATCACCCAGGCGGTAATGCCTAAGGGGTCGGTGCTCCTCTGGTTGTCGCGAAGTCTTCACGGTGCCGGCGCCAGCACGAGCTCCGACGGTAGAGTCGGTTACTTCCACTCCTACATCGTCGACTGGCTTCGACAGGAAGAGAACCAGTACATCGCGGTATCGACCGAAGCGGCCCGGCGGATGTCACTCCCGGCTCGCCAACTCCTCGGGTATCGTTCGAGCAAAAGCCTGGGCTGGGTGAAGGGCCGAGACGAGGAAGATTTGCTGGCAAAAGGCGTGAGCGGGAATATTTGACGAACGCTCGAGAGATGTAGCAAGGAGACCGCAAGAAATGACTGGAACCACACCGACAATTCTCGGTGCAACGTTGGCCGAAGCCGGTGTTGGCTATGAAGACATCATCGACACCACCATCTACATGGTCGATCTGCCTCGACTAGGTCACGCGAAATCAAATCTCATCGCTCAGAAGGAATCAGGATTATGAACTTCGAAAACATTTTTGCTGTTGCAGGCAAGGTGGTGTGCGTGACCGGTGGCGGCGGAGGCATCGGCCGCGGCATCGCAGCGGGCTTCGTTGCCGGTGGCGCGCGGGTCTACATCACCTCCCGCAGTGATCTCTCCACCACCGCGAAGGAGCTCGACAGCGAGGGGCCGGGTGAATGCATCGCGCTGCGCACCGACCTCTCGCAGGACGAGGACATTACCGCATTGGTCGCCGAGCTGACGCATCGGGATGGCAAGCTCGACGTGCTGGTAAACAACGCCGGGCTCGGCAACGTCATGCACGACTTTGCGGAGTTTCCGATGGCCGAGTGGGACCGTGTGAATGCCGTGAACGTGCGCGCCCCGTTCGCATTGACGAAGGAGTGCTTACCGCTGCTCGAGGCTGCAGGCACCATCGAGTCGCACGCTTCGGTGATCAACATCGCTTCGATTGACGGTATCCGGATTCCGTCAGACAACGACTGGGCCTACGGCCAGGGCAAGGCAGCGCTGATTCATCTCACGCGGCAGTGGGCCGGAGAGCTCGGCAACAAGGGCGGCGCCAAAGGCGGACGCCACATCACCTTCAACGCGATCGCCCCGGGGCCTTTTCCAGGCATGCTGGATGCGCTACTCGCGAGCGAGGAAGGTCGGGCCGGGGTGTCCGCGGCGACGGTCGTTGGGCGGGTTGGCGAGCCCGAAGACATCGGCGCAGCATGCATCTACCTGGCGAGCCGGGCGGGATCCTACGTGACCGGTGCAGTGCTCCCAGTGGACGGTGGCTTTCTGGTCGGCCGCTACGCGAACATTTAGCGATTAATAGGCTGGAGTTTTTCGCCGAGCTATCGGCAGTCGAAGTTGGAGAGATTAATTATGGAAGCTTCTGAACTAGGTTTCGATCCTGAAGCATTACGGGAAAAATACCGTGCTGAACGCGACAAGCGTTTGCGAGCGGACGGTAACCAGCAGTATCAAGAGGTGGTTGGTGACTTTAGTCACTACGTCGATGATCCCTATATTGAATCAAAGATTGAAAGGGAGCCCCTCCAGGATACGGTCGAGGTCATTATTGTTGGTGGTGGCTTTGGCGGTTTGATTGCTGGAGCGCGACTCCGTGAAGCCGGAATCGAGAGCATTCGAGTCATCGAGAAGGGCGGCGATTTTGGCGGAACCTGGTATTGGAACCGCTATCCTGGTGCAGCCTGTGACGTCGAATCCTATATCTACCTGCCACTTTGCGAAGAGTTGGATTTTGTCCCCAAGAATAAATATAGCCACGCACCGGAAATTCTCGAGCACAGTAAGAACATCGGTAAGAAATACGATCTCTACCGTGATGCCTGTTTCCAAACCGAAGTAACGGGTATGTCCTGGCAAGAAGAAGAGAAACTGTGGCTGGTTAGTACCAACCGCGGTGATGCGATGAGGGCTCGATTCGTCGTAATGTCGAATGGCCCCTTGAACCGACCGAAACTACCTGGCATTCCTGGGATCTCTGATTACAAAGGGCACACTTTCCATACGAGCCGTTGGGACTACGATTACACCGGCGGTGGTCCGGAAGGGAACCTCGAGAAACTCAAAGACAAGACGATCGGGATTATTGGAACCGGTGCTACAGCGGTGCAGTGTGTACCTCACCTCGGGGCAAGCGCGAAACAACTTTATGTTTTTCAACGTACGCCATCTTCTATTGATGTGCGCAACAACCGACCTACAGATCTCGAGTGGGCAGCCAGCTTAAAACCCGGTTGGCATAAAGAGCGGATGGAAAATTTTGATACGCTCACCTCTGGTGGCATTGTGGAACAAGATCTCATTAAGGACGGTTGGACTGAGATTATTAGCAACCTGATATCAATGGCTAACTACCGCGGCCAAAATCTTGAGCCGAGAGAGATTGCCCGTTTGATGGAGTTAGCCGATTTTCAAAAAATGGAACAGGTTAGATCACGAGCGCAAGAAATTGTCGATGACCCGGAAACCGCTGAGTCGTTAAAACCCTACTATCGCCAGTTTTGTAAGCGACCTTGTTTCCATGATGAGTACTTGCCGACTTTTAATCGCGACAACGTCCAACTTGTAGATACTGATGGCAAAGGTGTCGATGCAATCACCGAAAAAGGTATTGTGGCCAACGGAGAAGAATTTAAGGTGGACTGCATTATCTTTGCAACCGGCTTTGAAGTTGGAACGGAATATACGCGTCGCTCTGGCTACGATCTCGTTGGTAAAAATGGTCAAACCTTATCGAAGAAGTGGGCCGACGGACTGCGAACGTTCCACGGCATGCATACTCATGGTTTTCCTAACTTGTTTAACATCGGTACGGCTCAAGGTGGTTTTACGACTAACTTCCCCCATTCGATGGATGAGCAGTCTCAGCACATTGCCTACATTGTGTCCGAGTGTTTGAGTGGCAACGTACGAGAGATTGAGGCCAGTAAAGAAGCTGAAGATGCCTGGGTAGAAGAGATTATTTCTTTCGCGAGAATTGGCGAACGGTTTCAGGCTGAGTGCACGCCGGGTTACTACAACAATGAAGGTCAACCCAATCCCAAAAGCGTTCAAAGTCAGTCATATGGGAAAGGGCCTAATGCGTTCTTTAAAAAACTCAAAGCCTGGCGAGAAGACGGCAACATGCCAGGTATGAATCAGAGGAGCGCCTAATGATAGTCCGTAGGCTTCGTGTACTGAAAGAAATGGGATGAGCGAGATATCAAACACCGATTCAAAAAAGACTGAATATACTCATTCGCTCCGCTCTCAACTTTCCACAAGAATTTTCTATGGGATGGGTGGCGTAACTGCTGGGATGGTCTCGGTAGGCCTCGGTATGTTTGTTCTGGTTTACTATAGCCGGGTGCTTGGGCTGTCCGCGGGGCTTGTTGGTACAGCGCTCGCCATAGCGCTCATCTTTGATGCTATTTCGGATCCTCTCGTTGGTTATGCCTCGGACAAGTTTCGCTCGCGCTGGGGCAGGCGCCATCCTTTTATGTATTTTGCATGCTTGCCAATATCGGTCCTCGTATATTTTTTATGGAATCCCCCTTTGGAATCTCTGGACGAGCAGAGTCTTTTCATTTATTTAATTTGTGTCACAGTTACTTTGAGGCTACTTTTTACGTGCTTTGAAGTACCGAGCATTGCGCTTAATCCGGAACTAACTGATGACTACGATGAGCGCACTCATTTGGCGAACTATCGGGTCTGCGCGTCTTGGATAGCGATGACGGTGCTTAGTTTTTTGCTTTACGGGTATTGGCTTAGTGATACTCCGGAGTATCCTGACGGTCTCCTAAATATCGCAGGCTATCAACAGATGGGCCTAGTGAGTGCTATCGCCGTGCTGGTGGCGATGCTCGCCTGCGCTATTGGGCTGCACTCTAAGATTCCTGATTTTAAACGGCCCGTTCAAAACCACACGTGGACTGTGAGCGGAACTCTACGTGGATTGAAGAGTGCTTACTCAGAGCCTGCGCTCACCCCATTGCTTCTCGCCGGGATTTTGATTTCCGTAGGCTTTTCTATCCAAGGATCGCTGCAAGCCTATTTTTATTCATACTTTTGGGAATTGAGTACGGCTTCGATTTCTGGATTGATGGTGGCTTGGGGTTTAGGTGTTCTATTTGGCTTCTTTACTACCTCTTTTCTAAGCCGAGGGCGCGACAAACGCAGTGTCGCTTTGTGGATGCTTGGGGCTTTAGCGTTCGAAGAGATCTGTTTTCCGGGCCTTCGCGTGGTAGGGCTTTTTCCGTCGGCGGAAAGTGCGCTTTACTATCCTCTTATCTTCGTCATTTCGATCTTTCAGATGACTGTCTATCTTGTGCTGATGGCAATGCTTGCGTCTATGATAGCCGACGTCGCCGAGAAAAGAGAACTTTCTAGCGGAGATCGTGAAGAGGGAACGCTTTATTCGGCTCAGATGCTCATCAGTAAGATCAGCAGCTCTCTAGGAATTTGGATTTCGGGTTTGATTTTAGAGTTTGTCGATTTCCCTACCACGGTGGATGCGATCGAGGTAACTCCGGAGACTGCTCGCAGTCTCGTAATGGTAGCGATCTGTGTGTTTTTGGTCTTTTATCCGTTGGCGCTATTTTGTTTATCGCGCTTTAGGATTGATCGAGCAGAACATGAATCGGATCTCGATCAACTTCGCAATCTTTGAACACTAAGAGACTAAAAGCCGCGCTTTTCTATGCTGTGGTTTTACAGTCAGTAGATTGGAAGATGTTCCATAGCTCTGTGACTTTATTGATAAGCGTTTGAAATACAAACTCTAAGGAGGATTTATGCAAATCGATTATACTAACAAAGGCTTACATGTTTACCTGGTTTCTACGCCCTAGAAATCCTGTAATACCTTAGATTACGGGCGGTTAAGCAAAAGTTAAGGGTCATTTTATTGCAACTTCCCTTTTCTGGATTACTCAACCTCAACTTCATCAACTTCATCAACAGCGAGACCTTCTTTAACTTCTCCTGTTATGAGACGGGGCAGTGAAAGGGAGTCGTCGTTAATCCCAGTCCAAATTACTAACTACTAGGTAGCTTAGGAGTCCCAAACCTGAAGTGGGGGTAGGGGCGATGGGGTGTTGCTGGGCCGGAAATGGATGGTGGCTTTTTTGAAAAAATGGTTACATTGATAATTACATTCAACCATCTTCTGTTACAAGAATTTAATGAACCCTTTAAACATGGTGGCCAGAAGTGGAATCGGACTGGTCCGCATTCGGCACCGACACGAGAATTTTCAGACTGATTAGCCTACCTTGGATAATTGATAAGAATCACGAATATTGCATGTTAGAAGAGATCGTGTGAATGATGGGCAGCCAATTTGTCGAGGTTTACACCCATCTCTATCGCTTGAATTTTATGGGTGTCCCGCAATTTGGGCGATAAAAAACATCCTTCGACCTTAACCAAGTAGTTACCTTGAATCTGGTACTCTATAACATCGTCCACCCCCTAAGGTTGAATGTCATTGTCTATGTTGTGGCTACTGAATCTCGAGAAAATGTTAAATACCCCAGTAAGCGGCACAGCACTATTCCGATTGATCACTTAACTTTTGAGAACATCCACTGGATCGATTCTATGAACCCTGGTCACTTATGAGTATCGGCGTGTTACTGGTTGAAGATAATCATTCACTGGCCAATACGTTGGTGGACTATCTTGAGCTGGAAGACATTGCCTGTGATCACGAAGATAAGTATTTTAAACCGCATGTCCCTCAGATAGCCAAAGTATCTTGATGACGCTTTCTCCTATCTCAGAAAGTCAGGGAGTTAGCTTTTCGGCGGAAGTTGGTCAACGTCTGAGTGGCCGCTGACCTACTAGCCTACAGACGGTAATTTACATGTACCGATTTATTTTCCCTATCCTCTAATTACTTCTGTGGATGACACGTCGATGACGCAGGTAAATCCATTGCAGGGCTCTGGTCGAAGAACCCGGAAGGTTTGAGCGTAAATCCTATACTGGCAACCGGCATCACAGGCCAATCCTCGAGGCTAGGCAGGTGATTGTGACCCATCACATACCACAACACGATGTCGGTATTTTCGACTGAACGATTTGCACTGGTCCATTCGGGAAGACCGGCACCCCCGGCGTGCTGGTTGGGGTACTTGCCAGCCGGCCAGTTCTGCTCACGGTCATAAGGAGTCACCCACAGGTGGTTCCACATATAGCCGGCTCGCTGGCGAATCGACGAGTCTTTTGTTGCAAATGGCAGAATATTTTCTCCTGCCATGAGCTTATACCCGGTAGCTCCTCCCATTTTGTTTTTTCGAACTGCGCTTGTTACTTTCCAGAATCGCCCGGTCATGGGGTCGATACGACGCTGCGCCTGTTGTTCGGTTTGCAGGACAGTTTGTTCGCCATAAAACGCATTTCCTAACGGATTCTCGTTTTCTGGTGCTGCAACAGTATTGACTTCGACTACGCTGTTTGCGGTCCCGTCAATCTGGGTGTCAATACGAGTGCAGAAAAAATGCTGGTGATTCGGGCCGTAAAGATTGGGCCCAAGTGAAGTGCCATATCGGCTACTCTCACCATCATCCAAACCGCCCGTGGAGAGTATGCCGGTCAGTTTTATTTCATTTTCAATTCGACCATCCTGGTAAAAGTGCCAATAGATTCCGTATTCATAATTGCCGACAGTGCAGATAAAACTAACGACAAGGCGACGAAGCCTTCGAACCTCGACATCTTCTGTACGGAAATCGGTATGTTTCCAGCCGATGCCGACGTCTTCCTCGTGAATGCATATAGCCTGTGGCAACGGAATAATATTACCTGCAGCATCACAGACATGGGCGTCGAGGTAATGAATTTCCCCAAGGCAGTCGCACCCCAACTTCAATGAATTGGCTAGCATGCCCAAGCCATACTCCCCCACATCAAACGCATTTTTGCGTGCCTGAGTAACTGACGGGTCACCATAGGGCACTGTCATTTCAGACAGTGACGCTCGGTATAATACAGGCCTGACATCATCGCCATCGGTGTAGGTAACGGTGTTGATGACCAATCCTTCGCGGGTTGTCCAACCCACACGCAAATCCCACTTTTGCCAGCTAATGCGGTCTCCGGCCACGGTAAAGCTGGGGCCCTCCGGTTGCACAATCTCCAGTGGTTTAACGCCAGGCCTGGGGTTATCAATGAAATTACGGGACCAGTCAGCAGACTCAGTGGGCACAGGAAATACGCGCTCGTCGTCGATGCGCAGCACTTTACTGGTTGCAAGATCTATCATGACCGTGAGCCCGTCAATGGGCCTAGCGTACTGGTTGTCGCCTGGTTTGTCGTGAACCCAGACCAGTCCACGAATAACCCGGTTGTTCTGTTCCAGTGGATCGCCATAATGTCCGGCCGACCAGGGGTCTACCGTTACCAACTCCATGTCGGTGATACCGCGCTTTGCCATTGCCGCCCGGAAGCCTGGGTCGTTGCGAACGGCAGTCTCGGCTTCGAAAAACTCGTCTAAAATGACCGAGGGCTGAACACCTTCAAGACGTTCCCAGCTTCTCACGTTGCCACCGGTGATTGACACGGTCACTTCGTGAGTGGAGCCATCGGACACATCTAGCAGCACTATATCCACCGCTCGATCGATGGGGGAGCCTTCGGTAAAGTTGATGACCTCCGATTTTTCCGGCGCGCACAGGTTAACACTGCCAAAGCGCATTTTCGGGCCAAAACGAGAGTCTGCCTTGACCAGGCCGACAGCGGCCGAAGACTCGTTCTCGGACAACCTGTCCAGTGGGTGTGAAGCTGCGAGACTGGTCTGCTTATCGTTCATGCGCGATTGCTCCTATATTAATATTAATTATTCACTGTTTTAGGGCTTTGTAAAAGACACGATAATACCTCGGAGATAAGACAAAAAAACCACATTTCTGAGGGACTGCCATGTATGGTGGTTGCTGATCATCATTCAAATTTACGACCCGGCACTTGTGGGAATCCAAATCTGCGACTACGATGTCGTGTAAAAGAATAAGGCAGATCATCATTATGAACCTCTTCGAAAACGCAAATCTTCGGTGGAAACGATTCACGGGTAATCATCATTTCAACTATCCGATCGACTTTGAATCAGCACTGCTTGGGGCCCGGGATGATGGGCACGTTGACTTGCTGTACCGTTGGGCCCCGAACGCCTATTGTCATTTCCACAGGCACACCGCGATTACCACATCGCTGGTGTTAGAGGGTGAACTGCATGTCATGGATATCGATCCTAAGACAGGCGAAGAGACACAATCCAAGGTTAGGCGGCCGGGTGACTACGCCTGCAAGCTCCCCGGCGATGTTCATATGGAAAAGGGCGGCCCAGAGGGGGCCTTGGTTCTCTTCAATCTCTTCTCAAAGGACGGTTCACTTGCCGAGACCCTGAGTGACGAGGGCCATGTGTTATCTGAGTCCACCATTGACCAGATACTACGAGGTAAAAAATCGCGCTAGCGCAGTGTTGGCAAGGCGATAAAAGCGACAGAAAAATGAGGGTTTCCTATGTCTGATTCATTCGGCGGCATCATCAATCGCGAGGCCAAAGATTCAACGCCATGGTGGCCAGAGCCGAATTTGCCTGATAAAAACCTGCCCAATATCGTCACCGTATTGCTTGATGATACCGGGTTTGCCCATCTGGGATGCTTCGGGTCACCCATCGACACGCCAAATTTTGATGCGCTCGCAGCGAGAGGTCTCAGGTACAGCAACTTTCACACCACAGCACTATGCTCTCCTTCTCGAGCTTGCCTGTTGACCGGTCGCAATCACCATTCGGTAGGCATGCGTGCAGTATCAAACTTCGATACTGGATTTCCAAACATGAGGGGAAGGATCAGCCCCTCAGCAGCGACAACGGCTGAATTGCTTCAGCATCACGGTTGGGCGACCTATTGTGTCGGTAAGTGGCATCTCGCACCAATGCGAGAGGCATCAGCTGCCGGGCCATTTACAGACTGGCCGCTACAGCGAGGGTTTGATCGTTTCTATGGTTTTATGCAAGGCGAGACTGATCAGTTTCACCCCGAATTATATGCAGACAACCATATGATCGCTCCACCGGCACGGCCCGAGGACGGCTATCACCTGTCTGAGGATCTCGTCGACCAATCGATTGCTATGATTCGAAACCAAGTCTCTCTCGTACCTGAACGCCCTTTCTATCTTTATCTGCCCTTCGGCGCCACGCATGCTCCTCATCAAGCGCCAGATGAATACCTCGATAAATACAAGGGTCGCTTTGACGAGGGATGGGATATTTGGCGCGAACGTATTCATTCAAAACAGCTTGAGCTCGGCATCATCCCGGAGGGTACCGCGCTTGCGCCACGTAATCCTGGGGTTCGGCCTTGGACTGAACTCAGCGCTCGAGAGCAAGCATTTGCGATTAAGCTCCAGGAGGCGTTTGCTGCTTTCTTAGATCATACCGATGCGCAGCTTGGTCGATTGCTTGACTCATTAGATGAACTCGGACTTAACGACAACACGTTGGTGATCGCGACGAGTGACAATGGCGCCTCACAAGAGGGAAATGAGACGGGCGTGTTAGATGAATTCAGACATTTCAATGGACTTCCGGAAGATATGGCGGCCGCATCGAACCGCCTCGACGACATTGGCACAAGGCGGAGTTTCACAAACTATCCATGGGGCTGGGCCCAAGTTGGCAATACACCGGCAAAACGATACAAGCAGAATACCCACGGCGGCGGTGTTCGCGATCCGCTTATTGTTTCGTGGCCAAATGGCATTGACCCAGCTTGTAATGGTGAGGTCAGACAACAATTCCACCACATCACTGACATTATGCCGACGATCATGGAGATTTGTGGTTACGCCATGCCGGATACTTTAAAGGGGATTCCCCAACAACCGATCGAAGGCGTCTCCATGCGATACACGTTCGGCAGTGAGGCGAAGAACGTCCAGGCATTACCGACACGCAAGCCTGCCCAATATTTCGAAATGTTCGGACATCGAGGTATCTGGTCAGACGGATGGAAAGCGGTGACTTATCACCGAGCACGGCAGAGCTTGGACGAAGACGTCTGGGAGCTTTATCACTTGGACGAGGACTTCTCTGAATGCCACGATCTCGCGGCATCGCACCCCGAAAAACTGGACGCTATGATTGAGCTGTTCTGGTCTGAGGCGGAAAAGTATGGCGTGCTGCCGATCGAGACCAATCAAAATACCGGCTTGTTTGCAGGCAGGCCCCAGCCCGGAACCCCAAGAGCCAGAGAGCATTTCGTCTACTTCCCTCCGCTTGATAGGATTCCAACCGATAGCACACCTCCCTTCGGAGCCCGATCCTGGAATCTTCATGCGCGCCTGAGGTGTAACACTTTGCCGGATGGTGCGTTGCTTGCCGTTGGGACCGTCAATAATGGTCTCTGTATCTACTTTAAAGACGGGCAGCTCGTCTACGACCACAACGCTTTTACTGAGCACACGGTGATTGCTTCGTCTCGGCCCGTGCCATTAGGAGATGTAATCATCTCGGTCAGCCAACAGCGTGTCTCCAAAGGACCCGCTCGCGTGACGCTTAAAATCAACGACGAAACAGTGGGCGAGGGTGTGGTGCCGAGCGTGCCCGTGATGATTAGTTCCGTCGGGATGGATATTGGTAGCAACCCAACGGGCGTATCTGAAGCATTTACTGCTCCCTTCGTTTTTACTGGCATTATCCAGAGAATCGATATCGAGACGACTCGAGCACTGCGCCCGGATGATGAGCAGGCGTTAGAGCTTGAACAAGCACTGCGTACTCAATGACGAGTTGCGCAACGCTTCTTTAACGCGAGATAGTTTATACAGCGCGACGATCTTGGGCCCGTTTGGGGCGACCTCTGTTGGGCCATATTTCTTCTGCCAAAGTTGCCGAGACTTCATTTAGCATCTTAAATCTGTTTATTAAATCGATAGTGATACCGCAATGCCCATTGAAGAATAGGATTTGAAGTATGAGGTGTGAGGAAAAAATGATGAAAGAGTCGAAAGAAATAATTGAAACGTTTTGAAGCATTCAGGACTGATGTCATGAAAGAAGATCGATCTATTGATGGATGGGTCCAAGACGAAGCTAAACAACATGAACGACAAGCAGCACGAGAATCTTGAATAACACAGGGAAAGGTTCGATCAGAGTGCGAGTTATCCTGCCGGATGACAACTCTGCGAGCTAGTGCTAGACAGTAGCGGAATGACTAAAATCCAGTGTGCGAACCAATATCGAACCATCGTTGTCTCGAGTTTAGGATCGGAGTTAAATCATCTCACCCTCAGGGCTAACCTGAAACAGGCAGACTCCGGCGGAGTCTTATAGGAACTAACATTTACGAGGGAAAAATGAAAACAATCAAACTTCTGTTCATTATAATTTTCACATCTTTCATAGGCTCTGCGTTTGCCGAGCAAACCGATGACCCAAATCGATTTCAGGTCGAAACGACCATGATGAAGCTCAATTCTGGTAAGGATCTACAGGATTTGTTCGCGATAAGAGATAAATTCTCAGACTTTGCAAATTCAGGCGAGATCCAGTTTAGTTCGCGCATCCTGGTACCTTGGGCTGTCAGCAAAGCAGCACTGCCCGATAATCAGGATTTTGATGCCGTTTGGGTCGGCTTTGCACCGAATACGGCCGCTTATTCAGCGACCCTTGGTTATTACCTCGAACATGGCGATATGATCAATGCTGACTTTGATGCCGTGCGAACTAACGGAGCAAGAACGCTAATGGGCGGTGAAGTCATCTTTCGCAGTGGAGAAAGCTTCGCAGAAGGCGTCGGAGCAGTACTGTTCCGAACCTGTGAACTGAACGCCAAGCAGACCATGAACAATGCCAAGAAAGCGATGGTGGCGATGTCGGAAAAGCTAAAAGCTGGCGGGTCGAAGGGCTCAACCTATTTCTGGAATCCTGGGCCAGGGTCGGCTCCGTCACAGGCAGGCTCATTTCTGGTGACTCGCTGGTTTCCGAGCGTCGAGGCCTGGGGCGAATCTTCGATGGCCTACCAGAATGGCGATATCTCGAAGGAAGAAGCAGCAGTTAACCGCGCCATGACCTGTTCAGCCTTTCGGATGTATCTCAATTATCCGTTTTATAGAAGAGCACGCTAGTAAGGAGATAACCTTGGGGCATCGAAAGGTGTCCCTGATTATTCCAGAGGATACTAACCACTGAGAAGCGGACATGGTGATCGTTTAGACGGTCAACGTCTGAGGGGCCACTAACCTACTTACCTTCAGAGGGTAGGGGGCGATCGCTAAGTAGATTTAAAGGTCGAGCAGCGATGACTTGTGTGTACACGGTCTTTTTTTAAGTAACTTTGTTTCAATTTTATTACAAAAGCCTATAATCCCGCGCTGACATGCTGAGCTCGACTTTTTTGCCGTATTGACGGCAAAAAAATATTCGTTCCCGCGTTTAGCTGGCCAAATTATTCATTGCGCTTAAAAGTGCAGATTGATGAAACCTGACTTAATAGGAGAGTCCAAGTTGAGATCAAAACCCAATACGGTGATAAGCAAATTTGCGGCGGCGATTGCCCTGCTGATGGCGATAACATTCTTCACAACTGCTCAGGCACAGATCACTACCGCGATCCGTGGCGTTGTTGTTAACCAGCAAGACGAAGCTGTTACGGATGCGAGTGTAAAAATTACGCATACCGCTTCTGGCACGGTTTCGCTTGCGACATCGAATGAAAATGGTGTGTTCTCTGCGCGTGGTTTGCGCGTTGGCGGTCCATACTCTGTAGAGATTAGTGGCAGCGGGTTCTCGGCCGTGCAGATCGACGATTTGTATCTGGCGCTAGATCGCACTTTGAATCTTCCTGTGACGATACAGGCCGAAGCGGCAATCGAGGAGGTTCGGGTTGTCGCGACGCGCCAGTCGGTTGGATACAAGAATCAAGGTTTGGGCACTGACTTAGGTATTGAGGCGTTAGAGGAAGTTGCCTCGATTGATCGAGACATCACCGATGCGGCCGCACAAAACCCGTTTGCGATTATCAACGTTCAGTCAGGTGGCGCAAAAGAGTTAACTATTGCAGGTGCAAATAACCGTTTTAACTCCCTCACTGTTGACGGCGTCGCGCTCAATGACCGATTCGGTTTGAACGCTAACGGCTATCCCACGCAACGATCGCCCATTTCTTATGATGCCATCGAATCCCTCTCAATCCAGACCGCTCCCTTCGACGTGGAATATAACGGTTTTACTGGCGGAACAATTAACGCCGTCACTAAGTCGGGTACTAACGAATTTTTTGGTTCACTAGCGTACTACTCAACAGATGACTCGCTGGTCGGTGATAAAAACAAAGAGCGAGACTTTGACTTTACATTTGAGGAAGAAACGCTCGTCGCCACTTTGGGCGGTCCAATTATTCAGGATAAGTTGTTCTTTTTCGTTGCTTACGACAAGTACGAGGAAGTCGCACCACTGAGCAACGGTCCAGTTGGATCCGGCGCCTTGAATATTCGTGAAGGCATTACGCTCGACGATGTAGCAGAAGTTGGACAGATTGTCTCCGATGTCTGGGGTTTTGACATTGGCGGTTTTAGCAAGGAGCCTGCAGAAGACGAAAAAATTCTTGCAAACATTGACTGGAACATCAGCGATGCTCACAGAGCGAAGTTCACCTATATCAGCACCGAGGGGAACACAATCCGCGAGCAGAATGGTAATAACTTCTTAGCATCGGATAACCGCCTCGGGGCTTCTTCAGCCTGGTACGATCGTTCAGAAAAAGTAGAGACATTCACCGGCCACCTATTTAGTGACTGGACGTCAAATTTTTCTACTCAGTTGAAAATTGCGAGCACTGAACAAGCCACTGGCCAAGACTCTCTGAACGGCGCCGAATTTCCCTCATTTGCGGTATTCCTCCGCGAGCTAGATGGTGATGAGAACTACTTGGTGATTGGTCCGGACCGCTTCCGACATGGCAACTCTCTCAAGCAGGACTTTTTCCAAGTGAAAGCGATAGCAGAGTATGCAACTGGAGATCACCTGATCAAGTTCGGTTTTGAGCGCGAAGAAGTGGATGTAAACAATTTGTTCGCTCAGAACTCTGAAGGCTCATACGTTTTCGACAGCGTTGGTGATCTGCAAAACGCGACAGCGTCCGGTTTGCTTTATAACAATGCGGTGACTAACAACGAGAACGACCTGCGCGCGATTTGGGGTTACGAATACAACTCTTTTTATATCCAAGATACTTGGGATATTACAAGCGACCTGACTTTGGATTTTGGCGTTCGCTACGATCGCTACGGCAGCAACGGCTCAATCCGCGAAAACCAAAACTTTGTTGACCGATACGGTTACTCAAATGCCAAAGACATCGACGGTCTTGATGTTGTGTTGCCTAGAATGTCGTTCGAGTGGAATGCTAGCGATGCAATCACTGTTCGTGGCGGTATTGGCAAGTTCTCAGGTGGCTCACCCGGTGTTTGGATTTCAAACAGCTACTCCAACGACGGCGTGATTTCTGATAGCTCTAATGCCTTCGGCGTTGTCAACGTGCCAACTACGCCTGATGCGGCCACAGGTCAGTACATTCCAGACGACGTGCTTAACAGTCTAGCCTCCGAGGAACCCGATGGTTCTGTCAACGCCTTGGCAGACTCGTTTGAGATTCCAACAACACTTAAGGTGAGCATCGGTGCTGCGTACCTGACTGAAAGCGACTGGTTATTTTCAGCCGATCTTTTGTACAACGATTTAGAAAATGCGCCTTTCTGGTTTGACCAGCGATGCGCTGTACAAGCAGCAACAGCACCCGATGGTCGACCTATCTATGATTGTGGTGGCGGCAACCCAGAAGCCATCGTGATCGACTCTACAGATCAGGGCAGCGGGCTGTTGTATGCATTCTCTGTCACTAAAGATTGGGAGACTGCATACGGCGCGATTGATATGTTCGCGAGCGTCACATTGTCCGACGTTGAAGACATCGGATACGGTACGTCTTCTACCGCAACCTCAAATTACTCTGACTTTGCTGCATTTGATCGCCAGAGCCCCCGCTCTGGAGTTTCTAACTTCGAGACTGAAACGGCCATTAAATTTCGACTAAATTGGTCTAAAGACTTGTTCGGTGGTTACGAAACAAAAGTGTCTCTGTTCGCAACCGGCCGTACCGGCCAACCCTATAGCTACACCTTTAACGAAAACAATGCTTGTGTGTTTGACGTAGGCGGTGGTCGCTGTGCTCGAGAGAGCCGAAATGATGATGCGGGTCACCTACTTTACGTCCCATCAGGACCGAGTGATCCGCTATTCGCACCCACGTCATTTGGTGGTGATGCTGCAGACCAACAGGCATTTTTTGACTACATCGATAGTTCAGAACTGGCTCAGTACGCTGGCGGTATCGCGCAGCGCAATGGCGACACATCTAGGTGGTCGACGCTCGTTGACTTGCGAATCAAGCAGGAATTACCAGGATTCTTCCCAGACCATAGAGCGATGTTGTTCTTCGATATCGAGAACCTAGGCAACCTGATCAATTCTGACTGGGGTACGGTTGAGCGGACCCGCTACGAATACGAGCGTGACGTAGTGTCTGCTAGCATCGTGGGCGGTCAGTACGAGTACTTCCGGCTCAACAGTGACAGTAGCATCAAGAATCTTGAAATTCTGAGCAGATCGGTTTGGCAGGTCCAGCTCGGTATTAAGTACGATTTCTAGATTTTAGGCACTGAGCGCAAGCTCAATCGTCTAGTCAAAAAAGGGAGCTTCGGCTCCCTTTTTTTATGCAGGTTCGCTTTGGCTAACGTCTCCCGTTGAGCGCTTGGCCAATGTCTAACATTTTAGCTGATGCGTCGGTCATTTCTTTAACTTGGGCGTGTGTTCCCTAACGAAGGGTAACAACGCTTCAAGTATTTCGGGAAGCAGCGGAGCAAACTCAAACGACGAATTCGCAAGCAGTGTTGTTGCGGCTCTTGTGTTTGTGACTGGATGCAAATTATCGGTGTATTGACTATGGTGAAGTATCAATACGGCCGGTACGTCAATAGCGGCCACCTCATCGTCTTGAAAACCGAGCATTGTTTGGTACCGCGTTGCTTGCAGATGTTCTCCAGTGGTTTTCATTGCTGCGAGGAAATCGGCAATGTCGGCGCTGAAAAAGCGCGCTCGGTTTTCAGGAGTGTTGCGAGCCAGGTAGCCACTCCAAAGGTCGGTTTTAGCGACCGCTTCCATAGTTGTTAGAGGCAAATCATCAATGTGCTGCCTAGTTGTCAGTTTCTTCTCTGGCAAATATTTGAAAAAGTAATCTTCTGATAAGCGCGTCGCTGCGTAAGTGCCACCGGTGAGAGGCGCGATGACAAGCGCTGCGATGTCTTCCGGATAGCGTGAAGCCAGAATCATGTTGGAGCGAGAACCAGACGACATGCCATAAAGGGCCGTGGGGGCGACACCAAGACGTTTTATCAGAACGTGTAGATCTTCTCCTTCCTCAACCATCTGCGGCTCGCTCCCAAAGCTAACTTCTGACAGCCCTAAATTGCGCCGATCGTAAATGATGACCTTTAGATCGGGTGCCGCCGCCGCTACATTTCTAGCAAAACCGCGAAAGCCTTCCGTGTCCCCATTACCGCCCGGGGTGACAATCAACGGAACGGTACCGCCAGGGTTATAGATTTCGACGTGCAAGGTGACATCACGCTCGGGCCGGAGATCAACCGCTCGGGTCTCGACCTCTACCATGTCAGCGCCTTCCACGGGTAGCGCTCTAAAGTAAACTTCAAAATACGAATTGTTCGCTGCACCTCTAAACAAAGTGACGTCGACTTCCTCGTTCTGGATATCTCGTGAGGTGTCAAGATAGCGTGGAATTGCTTGATCAGCATTAGCCGCGCAGGCTCCAGACAAGGGAAACGCAACTGCGGCGAACAACGTCATAAACAGGGTGACGAGCGTGGTGCGGTTACTCATAAATACTCTCTAATGTTGATGCTTGTAGATTATTCTACCTTCCGTTAGGTAGATGTCAAAAGCATCTCACTCGCGACCTCGGCGGCCCCATTGTGTGGTCGAGGATCCTTCGGATGATTTCTGGATAAACGGTGTCGGTACTGACCCTTTGGCTTTAGGGAATTCAAGTATTGAGCCTTGTAAATACAAAGGGGTGGATTATGCTGTTATCCCGATGCGTACATTAAATTTTTACTTGGTCAGAGCCGCCGCCGCGTTAGTCTTCACCTTTTATCTAACAGCCTGTGGTGGCGGTGGTGGTGGTGGTGGCGAGAGCGGCTCTACACCGGCGTCGGCACCACCCGCGACGAATCCGGCCTCGGAGCCTGCCAGGCTGGCGGTGCTCGATTCCGTTCCAAAAGCGGATATCGTCAATGTAGACCCTGCGCTATCTGCATCAAGCTTTGCTGTATTGGCTCCATCCGATCTGAGCGTTGAACTCAGTAGTGATTGCAATGGATTCACAGGCAACACGACTCGACGCAGCCTGTTTGATCTTTCAGCGACTGACGTCGACCAACTCTTCGATCACAACCTTCGCTGTGACTTTAACGAAAATACCGGCTACACCGTCACGGCAAACGGTGCGCGCAGCAACGATGCGGCCTTTATCACAGAGTTCACTTTTTCTACCGGCGTGGCCAGCCCGGCATCACTTACCATCGTAGACGAATTCGATTTGCCTCGAACCGACATCAACGACCTTTTTGCAGCCTATATCGGCGATGCTTTATTTGACGACTTGGCGCTATCGTCGGGCGTTGAGGCGCTCATCCGTCAACTGATCCTTGAACTCGCTGACGCAAGCTGGAGCAACCTCGTAGATCCCGAGGCGCTTTATGACGTCACCTCTCAAAAGGTCAGCTACCGTTCACGACACCCGGATGGAACCCCCTCCGCTGAACTTACCGCCGCCGTCATGTTCCCAGTCATTGCGACTGCCAGCAACTTTGTCACTCGTGACCGCGTTATCATATTGATGCATGCTACCGGGTCAACACCAAGCAACTTAGACAATACTGACGCCTGGTACATTTTGGCCAACCTCTTCGCCTCGCGGGGCTATCTTGTGATCACACCGGATAACTACGGCCGAGGTGGCACCGACAATATGCCGGAAACGTACTTGATGGCGAAAAGAACGGGGCTGAACACTTTAGATTTGATCGGCCAAGTACTTGATGACACGCGGTATAGTGAGGTTTACAGCGGCGCTGACATCGCCATCATCGGCTACTCTCAAGGAGGGCACAGCGCCGTCGGTCTTCATCTTTTGCTTGAGACGCAGGGACCTGATCACTGGTCGGTCAAGGAAGTCTATTCAGGAGGGGCTCCTCATAACCTGTATCAGACAGTAAGAGGCGTGATGCAACACCTCGATGGAAGCTGCGACGATGGCCCTTATTGTCGCTATGTCGATGAAGAAACCACAGTACCGTATGCGACCGATCGCATATTTCCCGGTTTCTTGAGCTACACCGATACCGGTCTGCTATTCGAAGATGTCGTGACCAACGAGGATATTAACCCGGCGTTCGTCACGGCCTTTCTGACCGACGATCCAGTGACCGATCACTTTAAAGCAATGCTACAGCTCAGCAGTTTTACCCAGCTTTTATCTGCTGAGGATAATTTTGGGGATTCAACCGCGAAGGTTCACCTTTACCATTCCGAGTTTGATCGATTGGTCCCCTTTGCCAATACGTTAGAGCTGGCTAGCCTCCTTGAAACCGCGCTGACCGTTGATTTTCACGAGCGCCGCTGCAACTCGGCGGGCTATGAAGCTATTTTTAATGTGACTGAAAAAGTCGGTGTCATACATACGCTTTGCGGTCTTTCGGTCTTGAATGAGGCGCTCGCCGACTTCAAATAGCCCGAGAAGATTAGGGTAATAAACCACATTTTTTGAAGAACGGGCCTGTCTGTTAGGACAAATAATGGGTCACGTGTCGTAAGAGGTATGGTTGGCGATTACAAGAATTTGTGCCAATTGACACCATACATACCTTGAGGCAGTCTTAAATTCGTTTTGTTAACAAGTTACTGGAGGCCTTAGATGGAGAGCAGTAGAGTGCAAGCATCACAATTTTCGTGGCAGCGATTTACCACTAGCCTTATCTACGAAAATCTACCCCCGGTTTTTGCGTCTCCCATCGCGGCCTTGTTGATTGAGCGTTCCTTTGTCCGCGCTTGGAACGTCTGTCAGCACAGAGGTTTAATGGTGCTCTCTACGAGGTATAACCCGCTGCTATTTATTTTGTTTTCTTGGCTGGTTATCTATCCAGCCTCTTGGTTGGTGACTTTGGGAATGGTGACGGTAGTTTTGTCTGACGCGTCGACGTTGGGTGGCATTGATCCTCTGCAGATGGTCTGTGCTTACGCTTTTCTTTTTTGTCGTAGGCTTATTATTTCAGTTAAATATGGCTACTTCACGGATACGGAATATGCGGCGATCTCAGGTCCAGCGCCAGACTGGCACTTTGACAAAACGGCGAAGAAGCTCATCGCGAGAGGGTGGAGTGATCCGAAAAATTTCCCAGGTCTGATGGAAGCTGAACTAGAGGAAGCAGATCGATTATCCGGTAGTAAGCTAACATTGCCGCAGTCGAAGACCGATGGGCCTAATCTGAAAGAACGTGTAAAAGATATTCTTGATCAAGCCTATAGCCGTAAAGTGCCAGCGTGGCATAACCTGCTGGTGGTCGGTTCAGTGCTGTTCATTCTGTTCGCGCTGGTGGTGTCTAAATACGAGTCGGGAGCCGCCGTCGTCGGCACAACGCCCGAGATGATAGCCGTCAACTTAGGAACCTATCTGGCGATTCTGTCCGGCATGGGTATTATGGGCTTTGGGCTAATGTGCGCATTCGATTTCGAGCGTCGAAGAAACGCTAATGTCGTCCTTGATGAGAGGCTGATGGATAAGGCGGTGAACAATGCCGATAAGAACGCTTTCGATCGATCTGACCCCCATGGCCTGGGCGCCTGGATGGACGCCCGAAAAGTCATTAGGTCCTTCGGACGAAGGTATCTCTATAGAGTGCAAAGCTATACCTCTATTCTTCTGTGCTTTTCTTTTTTGTGTGTGGCGTTTTTGAATTTTTTGGCATGGACGCAAACATCCCATCATCTCTCAACGATTATTGTTTTGGTCTCGACCATTATCGTCATCGCGTTTATTGGCAGTTTTGCGATGTATCGTGCCATCCAATTGCAGCAGCAGAGTTATGCAGTTCGCTCGAATATGCTGAATCACTTGCTTGAGTTAGAAATCGATGGCGCTGTGAACTCGGCCGGTCATCTTGGTACAGGGTTCGACACGACCGGTATTAAGAATATCTTGCGGCAACTCGACGAAAACGTGAATTTTGAAGAGATTGTCTATAAACCAACGTCTATTCTCGGCTATAGGGCAGACAATGGCATGATAGGCTCTGTCCTTGGTGTGCTCGTCACCGGTATGCTTTTAGCCGTTCAGGGGTTCGTCGATACCGGTATCGCCTATGCTTTAAACGGCTGGTCTGCATATTGATCATGGGCGACAGATCAGGTGCCAGGTCGAACTGACAGCGTCCTAGGTTCATTCAAGCGTCGGTGAGAGCGCCAGAACGCAAGGGCTGCTGACTTCCTTTGCCAGCAGAGCCGCAGGTGCATGCGATCCTCGACATCGTCGTGGCATAATTGATCGCAGTGCCCTTGATCGCAGTGCCAATGCATTTCTTGACGATGAAACCATTAACCGCGATATTGCACCTACTTCTAAATCACTTTTGACTATTGGGAAAAATATGCGCAAAACGCTGCTTTTCGCGCTCTTAATCTCTCTCAATGCACCCGCTGCTGAGAGAACGCTCAACAATGGCAATCTTGTTCTGCAGAGTATTCCAGTGATTCCGGTCTCGATGATCGAAGACCTGAATCGATACCAGAATGCTCGTTCGGCTTCATTTCAGGCGTGGAGCCTAGATGGGAAATCGCTGTTTGTACGAACGCGGTTTGGAGATGTGCCTCAAATACACAAAGTTAGCACACCGGGTGGTGCAAGATCGCAGCTGACTTTTTTTAGTGAACCTATTGGCAGCATCAATAGAAACCCAAACAGCAACGAGCTGGTGTTTACCATGGACGCAGGCGGGAGTGAGTTCTCGCAGGTGTTCTTTTTCGATCCCGAGTCCGGTAGCACGAGGATGGTGACCGATGGTGAATCAAGAAATGGTTCGGTAACTTTTAACCGTGATGGCAGCGGCATTGCGTATGCCAGCACAGAACGAAATGGCGGCTCGAACGATATCTGGGTGATGGATGTTGGTGAATCAGCGGAACGGGAAATCACATTTGAGGCGCCCGATGGAACCTACTGGAGCCCGTCAGATTTCACTGCTGACAAAGAGGGGCTGCTGATTACGAACTATGTCGCAGTGGTCGATTCACGTATCCACTTAAAAAACCAGTCAACCGGTAAAGTCACTCAATTGCGTGGTGGCGGCACGAACAAGAGCATCAATCTTGCCGTCGGTTTTGATGCCGATGATCAGGGTTTTTTCTTCATTACCAATGAAGGTAGCGAATTTGCTCAATTAGCTTGGGCGCGGTTGGATGATCCAGATAACGTTGTTCGAATAACCAACAACATCAACTGGGATATCGACAACGTTATCTTGAGTGATGATCGTCAGCGCGCTGCATTTGTCGTTAATGAGGGTGGCATCCACCGTTTATATTTGCTGGATACCCGCAGTAGAAAGTTTGCCGAAGTTGATGGCTTGCCCACCGGGCTAGTCGGTAAGCTTGCGTTCAGCCCTACCGGGCGAGCACTTGCGATGACGCTCAATACGCCAAAAACCCCATCTGATACGTTTGTGTTGGCGCTTAAAGATAACCCAACCTTGCATGGTGCGCTCACCCGATGGACTACTAGTGAAGTTGGTGGCTTGAATACTGAAGATTTTGTTGTGCCTGAACTGATCGAATACGAGACATTCGACAACCGAAAGATTCCGGCGTTCTTATATAAACCTCAAGGGAAAGGCCCATTCCCTGTCGTAATTTCGATCCACGGTGGCCCTGAAAGTCAGGCTCTGCCATCTTTCAGTTCTACCTACCAGATGTGGCTGGCGAAACTTGGTGTTGCGATTCTAGTGCCCAATGTGCGCGGGTCAGACGGTTACGGTAAGTCTTACCTTCAACTAGACGATGGCTTTAAACGCGAAAACTCGGTTAAAGATATTGGAACGTTGCTCGATTGGGTGGAACAGCAACCGGAGCTCGATAAAAACCGGGTTGCCGTTTTTGGTGGCAGCTACGGCGGCTACATGGTGCTGGCGTCCTCCGTTCTCTTCAGCGACCGCTTGAAAGCGGCGGTTGACGTGGTCGGAATCAGCAGCTTTGTCACGTTTCTGGAGAATACACAGGACTATCGTCGCGATCTTCGGCGTGCGGAATATGGTGATGAGCGCGACCCGGAGATGCGTGCGCATCTAGAGAAAATCTCACCGCTGAATAATGCAGAGCAGATAAAGGTCCCCATGTTGGTGGTCCAGGGGCAGAATGATCCCCGTGTGCCGGTAACCGAATCGCAGCAGTTGGTTGATCAGCTTCGTGATCAAGGGCAAACGGTTTGGTACATGAATGCGCTGAATGAAGGACACGGTTTTAGAAAGAAGGAGAACCGTGATATCTACCAGCAGGTAACCGTGCTGTTTCTGAAGGAATTCTTGTTGGGCAAATAGTAAGTAGCTCATTCGATTAACAGAAAAAGTTGAGGAATTCACGTTGAGCGGGAGTTCAAATTGTTAGCTGCGACCCTCTATTTCATGAACATTATCGGTGATTTTTCCCCTGCCTCGAAGCGCCATCCACAACATTGTCGGTTATGGTTGGCAATCTAGTCAGGTAAGCACGTGAGTGTTGAAGGGCAGGGCTTTTGGGTTTAAAGAGAATTTGTTGATCTTTATGTAATCTTCACTTTACTTAGGTATCTTTGCAAAATCTTACAGTTACTCAAACGTATTTTTATCCAGTCTGTAAATCGCACTTTACAGTTACACCCGAGAGGAAATTATGATCAAAGCAAGACATTGGCTAGTCGCTGCTGTGCTATCACTGAGTACAGTTGCCCAGGCAGAGGTCTCGGATAGCGAGTTTGCTGAAATGAAAGCGGGTCTCGTGTCGTTGATGGAGCGAGTAAATGCTCTCGAGGCGGAAAACAAGGCATTGCGCGTCCAGTCTGTCAAGCATAGCAAGGCGGTAGAAGTCATGGCTAGTGCAGACCAAAAAGTGAAAAGCAATTGGTCAAACACGGTTAAGGTAAAAGGTGATCTGCGCTACCGCTATGAAGGAATTGCTCAAGACGGAAGGGCTGACAGGGAAAGAAATCGGGTTAGAGCACGGGCTGCAGTTGTCGCCAAGCTCAAAGATAATGTTGAAGTCGGCATTGGTATCGCGAGTGGAAATGATGATCCGGTTTCTACCAATCAATCCCTCGGTGGTGGTGGTGCAACCAAGGATACGCGGTTGGATTTGGCATATTTCAAATGGCGTGCCACCGAGAATGTTGCGATTACCGGCGGTAAGTTTAAAAACGTCTTCTACAAGCCCCACGGAAGCGAGTTAATTTTTGATGGTGACTATAACCCGGAAGGCGTGGCATTTGGTTGGAACAATGGTTCAGGGTTTCTCACGGCGGCACTTTACTGGCTCGAAAGTGATACTAGGAGAAGCAACCATCGATTCTCCTATGGTGTTCAGGGAGGCTACAACGCGGAACTGGGAGGGGGAAAGCTTACCGCAGGTTTGGGGTATTATCAGTTTGGCACCGAGGGTCGAAGCACTTTCTACGGTGATGAAGATGACTTTGCCGGGAATACTTTTACTTGTGCAGATCCCGTAGCTGTGACGGGTTGCCTATATGACAATGACTTCACCGAAATTCAGGTCTTTGGAGACTGGAGTACAACAATACAAGACAGACCATTTAGCCTTTACGCCGAATACTTGAACAATACGGCTGCGGATAGATTTGATACAGCATGGTCCGGCGGGTTTAAGTATGGCAAAGCATCTGCACGTGGCAAGTGGGAGTTTGACTACAGATATGAGGATAGGGAAGCAGACTCAGTATTTGGTCTGATTACCGGTAGCGACTTTGGCGGTGGCGGCACAGATGCCAATGGCCACATTGTAAAAGGCGCGATTGCGATGAATAAAGCCTGGAAGTTTTCACTGACTTACTTCATGAACGAGACCAATCAGGCGCTCGGCACCGAAGCAGAGTACGACAGAATCCAGATAGACTCAGCCTTTAAGTTTTAACTTGTAATCTCAGCAAGGGCGCCTCAAAACGTCCTGCCAAAGGCCGCAATGATGTTGCGCTAAAATACAGAAAATAATGACCGCGGGAAGCCCGGAAAATATGTTCCCAACTTCAGGTCTGAGAAAAACTAAAATATAACGGAAGCCATTGCTGGTGTTATTCGCCCCACATACCTGCAAATTCATAAGAAACGGCGACTTCATCTCCTACAACCCACGCATCATGACCCGGCGCCAAAGCGTAGGCATCGCCGGCACTGTAAGTCACCTCACTTCCATCGTCATGAACACAACAAATTTTACCAGACAAAATAAGGCCTAAATGGCTTGCTTGACAGGTTGCTGTTCCAACCGTGGGTTTGACGTCAACTGACCACTTCCAACCTGGCTGAAGTGTTAATTTATTAACTCTCTGACCGCGAACACTAACGGACTCGATAAGCGCGTTTGCAAATCCATTATTTACTTCTTCAGGATCATCAAAATTTTTGGCTTCTAGTGAAATCACAATTTCTCTCCTTTTGTCAGAGCTTTAATCATAGCTGAATAGCCTATTCAGTCAAACCAGGTCTAAATCGAGGAGAGAAGTTCTTGAAGCGCATGAAAAGTGGTTTTTGCGCTTACGTCTCTCGATTATCTTTTGTCCCGGTCCTCAATGCCGAGTGGCTGCACGCGAGCAGGATTAGTCTTTGGTGTTGATAGTGAGTGTTTTCCGTGCGACTAATTTTTCTCGATCCGAATAAACCAAAATCGAACTATGATTGAGGCGCCGGCTAACCAAGTGGAGACTGTGGCTTCCATAATGTTTACTAGGAGCGAAACAATGAGTTACACATCCGTATCGATGACAAGACCCGGCAAGGCCTGGGATGGTGTAGAACCTGGCTCGGACGAATGGGCCGCAATGCAAGAAAAGCAGCAAGCCGTGATCAGTGAAGCAGGTGGTACGATTGTCGCTGGTGGTTGGGCCGTTGGTTTTAATGCTTTTATTAATATCATTACCTATCCGGACATTGATTGTTCGATGAAGGTGGTCGCCCGCCTGACGGCTGCGAATATGGCAGAAATTGAGTCCTCGGCATTAATTTCTCCCGAGGAATGGGCAACCCTAATCAGCTAAGCAGGGCGACGCTCGAAGATAGATATGCGCTTAAGGCTAATTGGTGAAGGTGTGTCTCCTGTCTAAACGAATCACCAGGCGACAAGGCATGGATGTTGAAGCGAGTGACGCGGAAGACGCGCTGGCTTCAACGAAGCCTAGACAGGGGAATCAGTGAGAACGACCTTGCCTTGTAGTCGGCATAGCCCGGTTTATCCTCGAGCAATTTCTTTTCGATCATTGGAATCGAGACAAAGGTAAACAGAAGAATCATAGCGATAGAACCTGAAAGCATCCAATAGTCGGCATAGCCTACTGCAGCATAACCGAACAACAGCACAGCGACCCAAACACCGATTTCGCCAAGGTAATTTGGATGGCGGCATAAAGACCATAGGCCGGTATCTAACACTTCAGTTCGGCTGCGGCGAAGCTGCCGAAAACGGTGTAGCTCACGATCAGACTGGAACTCGAGCCAAACGGACGTCAGGCCAATAGCCAGTGCCAGATAGTCGAACCCGTTAATCGGTTGAGTGCCGATAACAAGGGCGTGGTACATCGGTATGCAGCCCAAAAAAACAAGCAACGTGGGGTAAAGGTGAACGCCGGTAAAACTCAGTGGCCACCAAAGTATGCCGGCTTTGGCCTGTAAATTCACATAGCGCCAATCCACGTGATCAAGACCGCTCCAAGTGTACGCCCAGTTGATGGTTAGCCTAAAGCCCCAAAGTAGAATCACCAATGCCATCATCAGTTGGCGAATGACATCTGCATCACTTTGCAGACTGATCAGGTAGCCAACAATCACCATCGGAATCACGCTCCAATAGGCATCGTAAAAGCTGGAATTTTTGTATGCAACACTGAAGGCAAATATGACAATGGTTGCAACCACGTCGGCTATCAGTACCTGAACCATCAGATGGTATTCGGTGACAAACTGAAGTGTTGCCCCGGCAGCGGCTAGTGCAATTAAGTAACTGATAACGACAATAATGTAGGCTTTAATCATAGGGTAAATACCACCTGTTCTCATTGTTTAGTAGACAACATAACTAACCAAAAAGTAAAGGTGCACGCTCTGAATTTTTGAAATTCTAAAATGAGCTGAGTGGCGATGGTGTTTTCCTGGACCAACAGCAGCTTGTTACTGATGATGAGCCGTCATTGTTGGTGCCGGTTTATAGAGAAAACTCGTGCACAACGATGATGCAAGGCAAATAGCACGAGAAAAGACATGGTTAATCATGTTTTCCAAAAAACGTTAATTATAGTGATAGCGGTAATTTGTGTGCAGTTGGATCAGACTTTAGGCTCTTGATTTAGGACCACCCGAGAGGTCTCTAGGGTGATCCGTCATCTTAAAATACCACTGCCCGTGTGGATCGCTGGCTGATTACCATTGATCGACATGCATAACGGTGTTTAGGGGAGGGCGGTACGCAGGTTTGAATTCAGTGCCCTTTGTGTAGGCGATGGGTATCAAGGCGACTTGCGTGTAATCAGCGTAGGGAATGCCCAGTAGATTCGCAATTTCTTCCTCGTGCATTAAATGCAGTGT